>QWCE01001584.1_pt1 | contig 33176 bp, 29 predicted proteins | sample 1972531 | NCBI WGS metagenome assembly QWCE01 (sample SAMN09866716, study PRJNA288562) | Human gut metagenome isolate term4_stool, whole genome shotgun sequencing... | reverse complement strand
TCGGTCAGAATGTCATATAAATACCTGTTATCCAGAATCATATCATCCCGGATAAGCTGCCAGTTTGCCTTTTTCCTGAAAAACACCTTGAAGATCAGGAAGTTCATGATCGCCCCAATTACCGGCGTGGTCATGCCGAAAGCCTCGGTGTGAGAGAAATGGCATCCTGTTTTGGTTCTTTTCCCTTCAAAGGTGATGAACGCCGTTTTCTTGTCGCTCCGGAATACAATGCGGAAGTGATTCTCATCCTGTCCGCATTCCGTAATTGTGCCGGTCACATCGTAGTCCAGCCCCATGACGATCTCGCGGAAGCGGATCTTGCTTCCTGCGTTATAGTTTCCGTTATAGAGATTGCATTCGATGTGGTAGGGACTCCATTTCACAAACTCTTCCTCAAAGTTGGCAGTCCATGCCTTTAATTTTTCATAGGAAGCCGGAATCTCTATTTGCTCGGTAAGAACAACCATTATCACTTTCTCCTATTCTGTCAAAGCGGCATCGGCGTCCGGGCAATCAGAATGACCGCCAGAATCGCGCCCACAAATGCCGCAGCCCCTATGACCGCCAACACCTTTTTGCTGAGTTTCTTCTTCACCGCCTTGCAGATCAGCGCGGCGCAAGCTATGCAGATAGCCGCCGCCACAAGTGCAATGCCCAGCGTTTCCCATAGCCAAGATAGTTCATATAGGATTTTCATGCGTTCATCATCTCCTGTTCGTTAAACTTGAATTTATTAGGCAAACAGAATAAGTGCAACACCTGTGATAAGCAGAACTATACCAACAACAAACTCTATCATTCCCACTTTCTTTGCGTATTCTTCTTTCTTCCGACCGGCTTTGAAATCCGCCTCAAAACCGTTGATAAGATTGTATTTCTTTTTAAAGCAAATGAAGTATCCAAACAGAAGGAATGCCAATCCCAGAACTACAGCCAATACCTTTAGGAATATCATATAAACACCTCCACAAAAAATTCCGATTTGTCTGTCCCTTAAAGTCCAAGTCCTTCAACCCACGCCGCAAGCTCCTGATGCCCTAACCGCATTACATCCAGTATGCGTCCCTCGCCGCGCAAAATCTGGATACGCTGGAGCGAGACGCCTCACTTTTCAGCAGTTAGTGCAACAGCAAGATACCACATAGGTAAGCACACCTGTTGCAGTCGTATCCGCACATTTTTATAAAAATCCATTGTTATTATAATCGAAAATGCAAATAAAAGCAATGACTTTGGACAAAGTTCGTGAGGAACTTCTAACTCACGATTCAAGCGGACCGGAATATCTTAAAAGAGAAATGAGCGTATCCGCTGTAAAGCTAACACGCTCATTTTAACTGTGTGCACGGGCACCAGATTTACTCAATATTCTATACAATCCAATCGCTTCTTGTGCTCCTGTTCTTGAAAAAAGGTGCTATTTAAGGAAGATAATGCCAAGTTTTCAGGAAAAGTCTCCGTTAAAAAGTGAGCAATTGCAGCAATCGACAGTTTGCCAGGATTTTTATTACCATTCCATTATTTCTTCGATAGGAACAAAAAATCCGAACCCATTCCCAATCAGGAAAAAGTTCGGATTTCTTTCGTTTCGTGGAGACTACGGGACTCGATTGCTGATTTTGCCCTGGGGGCAAAATCATATGGTGACAGCCAGTTTTTGAACTGGCTGTTGTGATATGCCACCGGCATATCACATTTGAGTGGGTTCGAGTCCCTGGATTTCCGGGAAATAAAAAAGCCACCCAAACGGGTGGCCTTTTTTATTTGGTGGAGACTACGGGACTCGAACCTGTGACCTCATGCGTGTGAAGCATGCGCTCTAACCAGCTGAGCTAAGCCTCCATAGCTGGAACATGTTGGATTATACCCGATAATGCGCCATTTGTCAAGACCTTTTTTCGGGGCTCATAGGAGCCCCGAAAAAAGGGGAGAAAATCAACCGTTCAGCATTTCCTTGGCGACCTGCTCGATGTGCTCTGCGCTGAGGCCGAACTGCTTCAGCAGGGCGGCGGCGGGGCCGGAGTGGCCGAATTCATCGTTGACGCCGATGCGGCGGAGCCTGGTGGGGCACTTTTCGCTGAGCAGCGCAGCCACGGCCTCGCCCAGGCCGCCGATGATGCTGTGCTCCTCACAGGTGATGACCTTGCCGCACTCCCGGGCAGCCTTCAGGACGATTTCCTCATCCAGGGGCTTGATGGTGCAGATGTTGATGACCCGGGCATGGATTCCCTGGGTCTTCAAGCTCTCGGCGGCCATCAGGGCCTCGTTGACCATCAGGCCGGTGGCGATGATGGCAACGTCGCTGCCCTCGGTGAGCTGCTCGCCCTTGCCGATCTCAAAGTTGAAGTGCTCTGCATCGTGGAACACAGGCACGGCCAGACGGCCCAGGCGGATATACACAGGGCCCTCATAGGCATAGGCGGCCTTCACGGCGGCCTTGGCCTCCACATCGTCGCTGGGGCACATGACCACCATGCCGGGGACGGACCGCATCAGGGCGAAGTCCTCGCAGCACTGGTGGCTGGCACCGTCCTCGCCCACGGAGATGCCGCCGTGGGTAGCGGCTACCTTCACATTCAGGTGGGGGTAGCCCACGGAGTTGCGGATCTGCTCAAAGGCACGTCCGGCGGCGAACATGGCAAAGCTGCTGGCAAAGGGGACCAGACCCATGGTGGAAAGGCCGGCAGCCACGCCGATCATATTGCACTCGGCAATGCCGCAGTTGAAATGGCGGTCGGGGTAGGCCTTCTTAAAAATCCCGGTCTTGGTGGCACCGGCCAGGTCCGCGTCCAGAACCACCAGGTTGTCTGCGCCGCCCTGCGCCAGCTCTACCAGGGCATTGCCATAGCTGTCCCGGGTGGCGATCTTCTTCACTTCGCTCATTTCGCTGCCTCCAGTTCCGCCATGGCTGCATTCAGCTCGCCCATAGCCTGCTTGTACTCTTCGTCGTTGGGGGCCTTGCCGTGCCAGCCCACCTGGTTTTCCATAAAGCTGACGCCCTTGCCCTTGGTGGTGTGCATGAGGATGCAGGTGGGCTTATCGGTGCAGGCGTGGAATTCGGCAAAGGCCTTCTCGATCTCGTCAAAATCGTGGCCGTTGATCTCCACCACATGGAAGCCGAAGGCCCTGGCCTTCTCGTCCACGGGAGCGGTATTCATAACGTCACAGGTCCGGCCGTCGATCTGCAGGCCGTTCAGGTCCACGATCATGCAGAAGTTGTCCAGATGGTAGTGGGCGGCGAACAGCATGGCCTCCCACACCTCGCCCTCGGCGATCTCGCCGTCACCCAGCAGCGTATAGACATTGATGTCCTTTCCCAGGTACTTGGCGCCCTTGGCCATACCCGCAGCGGCGGAGATGCCCTGGCCCAGAGAGCCGGTGGACATATCCACGCCGGGAACGGTATTCATATTGGGATGGCCCTGGAGATAGCTGTCGATATGCCGCAGGGTGGGCAGGTCCTCCACGGGGAAGAAGCCCCGGTAAGCCAGCGCGGCATACAGGCCCGGAGCGGTATGGCCCTTGGACAGCACGAAGCGGTCCCGGTCCGGCCAACGGGGGTTCTTGGGGTCTACCCGCAGCTCCTTATTATAAAGGTATGCAAACATCTCCGCGGCGGACAGGCTTCCGCCGGGGTGACCGGCCTTGGCCCCATGGGTAGATTCAATGATCCCCATGCGGACCTGGCAGGCTTTTTTCTTCAGATCAAGTTTCAGTTCTTCTGTCAAGAAACGCACCTTCCATCCCTTAATTCATTTTCTGCGCCAGGGGGTGTCCCCATAGCATTTCAGAGTAAGTATACCACAAAGAAAGCGTTATTGCTACAGTGATTCCGTTTTTTGTAAAATTTTCACCCTTTGAACAAAATCCCCCTCTGTATGCCCATCCCGATTTTGCAGGCGGCCCCTTTATGCACATTTCCCCCGGGCGCGTGCTGCGTCCCGGGGGGAAGGATTTGGGGAATATGGAATTATAGGGTATGCTCTGCTCTGGCTGCGTCAAACTCCGCGCAGACGCTTTCGTCCGGGGCCTTGGTCAGCAGGCTGACAACAACGATCACCAGCAGCCCCACCAGGAAGGCGGGCAGCAGCTCATAGATGCCGAAGATGCCGCCCAGGGGCTTGATCAGGTACTTCCAGAGGAAGACCATAACGCCCCCCGCCGCCATGCCGGAGACGGCGCCAGCAAAGGTGGTGCGTTTCCAATACAGGGCACAGATCACCAGGGGGCCGAAGCCCGCGCCAAAGCCCGCCCAGGCAAAGGAGACGATGCCGAAAATAGAACTGTTGGGGTCTTTTGCAATGAAAATGCCCAGAATGGCAATGGCGATGACGGTGAGCCGGGCCGCCAGCATACTCTGCTTCTGGCTGAGCTTGAAGCGGAAGGCCTCCTGCAGCAGGTTCTGGGACACGCTGGAGGATGCCGCCAGCAGCTGGGAATCCGCCGTGGACATGGTGCTGGCCAGAATGCCCGCCAGGATGAGACCGGCCATCAGTGCCGGGAAAATGCCGCCCTTGGCCAAAAGCTCTGCAATGCGGATGATGACGGTCTCCGTATTGGAGCCCTCCAGAGGGGCAATGGCCCCAATGCCGGACAGGGCCTTGCCCACGATGCCGATGAGTACGGCCAGGGCCATGGCAACGGTGACCCAGGCAGAGGCCACCCGGCGGCTCAGCTTCAGCTTCTTCTCGTCGCCGATGGCCATGAACCGCAGCAGAATATGGGGCATTCCGAAGTAGCCCAGGCCCCAGGCCAGGGTGGAGACAATGGTGAGGATGCTGTAGGGGGCGGCGGAATTGGTGCCGACGGCGTAGGTCTCGGTCAGGGACAGATAGCCGGGCAGGGCTCTGGCATTTTCCAGAACGGCCCCCATGCCCCCGGCCTGGACGGTGGCATAGACCAGCACAAAGAGGATGGCAACAGTCATGATGATGCTCTGGACCAGATCCGTAATGGAGGCTGCCAGGAAGCCCCCAGCTGCGGTGTAGCCCACAATGACCACGGCGGACACCAGCATGGCCGTCATATAGTCGATGCCGAAGAGGCTGGAAAACAGCTTGCCGCAGGCTGCGAAGCCGGAGGCCGTATAGGGAATGAAGAAAATGATGATGATCACAGCGGCCAGGGCGGAGAGGATGCTCTTTTCGTCATGGAACCGCCGGGAGAGGAACTGGGGGATGGTGTAGCTCTCAGTGATCTGGGTATAGCGCCGCAGGCGGCGGGCGGTGAAGAGCCAGTTGAAATAGGTCCCCAGCGCCAGGCCGATGGCCGTCCAGCCCACGTCAGCCGCGCCGGACAGGTAGGCCAGTCCCGGCAGGCCCATGAGCAGGTAGCTGGACATATCAGATGCCTCGGCACTCATTGCGGTCACCAATGGTCCCAGGGTGCGTCCACCCAGATAGAAGTCGGCGGTGGAGGAATTTTTCTTGGCATAGTGTGCGCCGATCCAGAGCATACCCAGCAGGTATACAAGGATCGTCACGGTGATGCAAACGGTCGAGGTCATAATGCTCATCCTTTCTCTTTTCTTTCGGTGTTGACTTTTGGATGAGCGGATTGTATCATGAGCTCAGGCATTTGAAAAGCGAATGTTTCGCATAGAGTCCATAACAAAATCGAATGAAAGAAGGATAATGCCATGGAGATGAATATCCTGAAATACATGGCCTTTTTGAAGACCGTGGAGACAGGCAGCTTTACAAAAGCCGCTGAACTGCTGAACTATTCCCAGTCCGGCGTCAGCCGGATGATCAGCGACCTGGAGCGGGAGTGGCGCATCCCCCTCCTGGAGCGGGACCGGAACGGCATCCGCCTGACCTCCGACGGCTCCCGGCTGCTGCCCTATGCCCAGAGCGTCTGCGCAGAATACCGGAAGCTCCGGATGGAGGTGGACGACCTCCACGGCGTGCAGTCCGGCATGATCCGCATCGGCACCTTCTCCAGCGGCGCCATTCACTGGGTGCCCAACATCATCAAGGCCTTCCAGAAGGACTATCCCGGGGTGGACTATGAGCTGCTGCTGGGAGACTACTCGGAAATTGAGGAGTGGATCGCCCAGGGCCGGGTGGACTGCGGCTTCCTGCGGCTGCCTACCCGGCCGGAATTCGATACCATCCCTTTGGGGCAGGACCGGCTTCTGGCCATTCTGCCGGAGGGGCACCCGCTGGAAAGCTGCGACAAGGTCCCCATTGCCGCGCTGTGTGCAGAGCCCTTCATGCTGCTGGAAAAGGCCGCCCAGGCAGAGGTCTCCGAGGTCTTCGAGCGCAACGGCCTGAAACCCCGGGTACACTTCACCACCTGGGATGACTATGCCATCATGGCCATGGTAGAAAGCGGCCTGGGGGTGAGTATGCTGACGGAAATGATCCTGAAGCGAACCCCCTTCCACATCGTCGCCAAGGAGCTGGACGTCCCCGCCTACCGGGAAACCGCCCTGGCCCTGAGAGACCGCAAAACCGCCTCCGTGGCGGTGAAGAAGTTTCTGGAGTATTTGCAGTATCGGTAAAAGCCTTCTGCCCCTCCCCGCGGGGAAGGTTAAGAGCTTCCCCTCCGGGGGAGCTGGCAGGGCGTTAGCCCTGACTGAGGAGGGGCCTTTTGAGCGGAAGCGGTTGGAAAATACGCACTAGTCTTTCTCGTAGGGCCCCTCTTCCATAAATTATGGTATAGCTGCCACCGGCAGCTATAGAAGATTCGATTCGCTGCGCGACGCACCGCCGCTGCGGCGGTCCCCCTTCCCCGGTGGGGAAGGTTAGGGTGCAAATGATTTGCTTTCCCTGTCCCCTTATGCTATACTTGCCTTATTTGTTGGAACAATGCGAAAAGAGGAAAAACATGGAAACAAAGGAATCGGTCCTGCAAAGGGTCTTTGGCTATTCGGCCTTTCGGGGCGGGCAGGAGGCGCTGATCGATGCGCAGCTCCGGGGGCAGGATGCCTTCGGCATTATGCCCACCGGCGGCGGCAAGAGCCTGTGCTACCAGATCCCCGCCCTGCTGCTGGAAGGGGTCACGCTGGTGATCTCTCCCCTGATCTCCCTGATGCGGGACCAGGTCATGGCCCTGAAAAATGCCGGTGTGGCCGCAGCCTATATCAACAGCTCCCTGACCCCGGCCCAGATCCGGCTGGTCTACCGCAATATTCGCTCCGGAATGTACAAGATCATCTATGTGGCCCCGGAGCGGCTGCTGACCGACGGCTTTCTGGAGGCCATCCAGACCCGGAAGGTCTCCCTGGTGACGGTGGACGAGGCCCACTGCATCTCCCAATGGGGCCAGGATTTCCGGCCCAGCTATCTGAAAATTGTGGATTTTCTGAACATTCTCACCCCACGCCCCGTGGTTTCCGCCTTTACCGCCACGGCAACGGAGGCAGTGCGCCAGGACATCGCCCAGATTTTGCAGCTGCGCGATCCCCTGCGGGTGGTCACGGGCTTTGACCGGCCCAATCTCCGCTTCGAGGTCCAGCGGCCCAAGCAGAAGCTGCCCGCCCTTATCGAGCTGGTGCAGCAGCGCCGGGACAAGGCGGGCATTGTCTACTGCGCCACCCGGAAGGCCGTGGAGGAGGTCTGTGAGAATTTGCAGCTGAACGGCATTGCCGCCACCCGGTACCACGCAGGTCTGCCCGATGAGGAGCGCCGGGATAACCAGGAGGATTTTCTCTACGACCGGAAAACCGTCATGGTGGCCACCAACGCCTTCGGCATGGGCATTGACAAGTCCAACGTCTCCTACGTCATTCACTACAACATGCCCCAAAGCCTGGAAAGCTACTACCAGGAGGCAGGCCGCGCCGGGCGGGACGGCGCAGAGGCCGAGTGTATCCTGCTCTATGCCCCGGGGGATGTGCAGACCGCCAAATACCTGATCCAGCACCCCGCCCTTTCCGGGGAGCTTTCCCAGGAGGAGCTGGAGCAAAAGCAGCGGCAGGATCTGGAGCGGCTGGACTTCATGGTGAACTACTGCAAGACCCAGAGCTGCCTGCGGGGCTACATTCTGGACTATTTCGGCCAGGAACACGAAAGCTTCTGCGGCAATTGCAGCAATTGCAGTACCGAAACAGAGGAGCGGGACATCACCGATCAGGCCCGGATGATCCTCTCCTGCGTCCAGCGGATGAGCGCCAAGCTGGGCTACTCTCTGGGGCTCACCAGCGTGATCCGCACCCTGCTGGGCAGCCGGGACAAGCGGCTGCTGCAGCTGGGGCTGGACAAGCTGGGCTCCTATGGGATGCTGCGCAAGCTTGGAAAGGACGACCTCCGGGCCATGGCCGAGAGCCTGGAATCCCAGGGGTATCTGGAAACAGACCCGGTCCACGGCGGCGTCAGCCTGACGCAGAAGGCCCAAGGGGTGCTCTTCGAGGGCAAGACCGTCTCCATGCGCCTGCCCAAGGCAGAGGCAAGCGCCCCGGTCAGCAGTCCCGTCGGCGGGGAGCAGAGCCCGGATCTGCTGGCCATGCTCAAGCGTCTGCGCTGGAAAATTGCCATGCAGGAAAGCGTCCCCGCCTACATCATTTTCTCCAATGCAACCCTGGAGGACATGGCCCGCAAGGCCCCGACGACTCTGGAGGCCTTCGCCAAGGTCAACGGCGTGGGCAGCGTCAAGGTCAAGCGGTTCGGAGAGGTCTTTGTGGACGCCATCGCAGACTATCTCCAGGAGCACGGCGGGTAACCGTTGTCTGGAAAGGCCAAAACAGCACTGCAAAGCCGGTAAAAGCCGGTCCGCAGTGCTGTTTTTTTGGCTTTTTGCATGTCTGCGGTTTCTTTGTTCACAGCCTATTCATTTTTTCTTCAGACTGATTTCAGGTTTTCCCTATAAAATAAACTTTAACAATTGATTTTGGAGGAATTCTCTATGGCCAAACCAGCAAAAGCCCAGAAACGGAAGAAAACCGTTCAGCGGGTCATCGCCATTGTTGCCGTGGTCCTGGTAGCGGGACTGGCCGGCACCCTGTATGTCCGGCAGCGGGTGCAGCGGTCCGTGACGGCCCAGAGCGGCAGCAATGTCAAGTCCGTCACCGTCACCACAGGCTCCATCAAGACCACCGTCTCCGGCAGCGGCAGCCTGACCAGTGACAATGTGGAGGACCTGACCGTCCCCGCCACCGTGAAGGTGGAAAAGCTCTATGTGGAGCAGGGCGGCACCGTTGAAGCGGGCACCCTTCTGGCCTCCACCAACACCAGCACCGTGCTGACCAGCCTGTCCACCGTTCAGGACGCCCTGGACGACCTGGACGGCCAGCTCCAGGAGGCCAGCAAGGACAAGGTTTCCTCCACCGTCAAGGCCGGTGTTTCCGGCCGGGTCAAGGCCATCCATGCGGAATCGGGCGACAGCGTGGCAGACATTATGTATGACAAGGGCTGCCTGGCAGAGCTGAGCCTGGACGGCTTCCTGGCTGTAGACATTGAGACCGACGCGCTGACCGTTGGCGAAACCGTCACCGTCACCACCTCCGACGGCAAGCAGTGGGACGGCACGGTGGACGCCGTCAGCGGCGGCAAGGCCACGGTGCTGATTTCCGACGACGGGCCTCTGGTAGGCGACACCGCCACCGTGGGCGCGCTGGCCGGGGAAGTGTATATTCACAGCCCCCTGAAGGTCACCGGCTATGCCGGAACCGTCTCCACCGTTTCCGCCAGGGAGAACGCCAAGGTCACTGCCTCCTCCACCCTGTTCACCCTGCGCGACACCGAAGATTCCGCCAAATACAACCAGCTGCTCCAGCAGCGGGAGGACTACGAAAAGCTCTACCAAAAGCTTGTGAAGCTCTATAAGGACGGCGGCCTGGTGGCCGAGCAGTCCGGTACCCTGGAAACCCTGGTGTCCCTGGACGATCTGACCGTAGGCACCGATCCTTTGACGGACACCACCCTGGCCACCCTTGACCCCGGCGAAAGCATGACCGTCACCGTCCCTGTGGACGAGACGGACATTCTCTCCCTGGAGGTTGGTCAGGAGGTCAGCCTGACCGTGGAGTCCGTGGGTGACGGGCACTATGTGGGCACCGTTACGGAAATCGACACCACCGGCACCGACGGCAGCTATTCCGCCAAGATCACCCTGGACAAGCAGCCCGGCATGCTCTCCGGCATGACCGCCAAGGCCGAGGTGACCATCCAGGGCGTGGACAATGCCCTGCTGCTGCCTGCGGATGCCATCCGTAAGACCAGCACCACCGCCTATGTCTACACCGCCTATGACGCAGAAACCGACACCCTGGGCGGCATGACGGAGGTCACCCTGGGCCTGACCAACGGCACCTACACGGAGATCGTCTCCGGCCTAAAGGAGGGCGACACCGTGTACTACACCCCCAAGGAGCAGACCTTCACCTTCGGCGGCATGACTTTCTCCACCTCCGGGGACTTCTCCGGCATGGGCGGTATGCGCGATATGGGCAGCCGGGGCGACCGGGGCAGCGACAAGGGCAGCGCCATGCCCGATGTATCCAAGATGCCTGCGGGCATGCCCAACATGGGCGGCTGAGGAGGCAAGCATGATTGATCTAAAGGATATCTCCCGGATCTATCAGATCGGCAGCGAAAAGGTCTATGCCCTGAACAAAGCCAATCTGCACATCGATCCCGGCGAATTTGTCAGCATTATCGGCCCCTCCGGCTCCGGCAAGTCCACGCTGATGAACATCATCGGCTGCCTGGACACCGCCGACTCCGGCACCTATCTCTTAGACGGCACCCCCATTGAGGACTATACGGAAAATCAGTTGGCCCGAATCCGGAACCGGAAGATCGGCTTCGTGTTCCAGAGCTTCAACCTGATCTCCAAGCTCACCGCCGAGGAGAATGTGGAGCTGCCGCTGATCTACCAGAAGGTTCCCCGGGCCGAGCGGAAGGAACGGGTGGAGAAGGCCCTGGCAAGAGTAGCCCTGCAAAGGCGGGCCAAGCACCTGCCCACGGAGCTTTCCGGCGGCCAGCAGCAGCGTGTCGCCATAGCCCGGGCTATTGTAACAAGGCCCAGTCTGATTCTGGCGGACGAGCCCACGGGCAACCTGGACTCCAAAACCACCGTGGAGATCATGGACATTTTCCACGAGCTCCACGACGCAGGCAATACCATTGTCCTCATCACCCACGATGACGACGTAGCCAGACAGGCCAGCCGCATCGTGCGCATCAAGGACGGACAGCTGACGGAGGTGGGCGCATGATCCAGGCATTCAAAATGGCAATGAAGTCCATATCCGGCAACAAATTCCGGGCATTTTTGACCATGCTGGGCATTATCATCGGCGTTATGGCATTGGTCATTCTGGTGAGCCTGGTCTCCGGCGCCACCGGCACCGTCACCGACACCATCTCCAGCCTTGGCAGCAATCTGCTCTCCGTCACCGTCTCCGATGACAAGGGCGCACCCGTGACCCTGGACACCCTGGACGAGTGGATGGCAGACCCCCGGATCGGTCTGGCGGCCCCCTCCGCCACCACCACCGCCACCGGCAAATATTCCTCCACCACCAAGACCGTCACGGTCTACGGCGCTACCCCCGCCTATGCCCCCATCAACGGCCAGACCGTGCTGCTGGGCCGGTTTCTCACCCAGGCGGATGTGGAAAACCACACCAGCGTGTGCATCATCACGGAGAAAACCGCCGAGGATATGGTGGGCTATACGGACTGCCTGGGAGAGGAAATCTCCCTGGACGGCCGGAAATTTACCGTTGTAGGCATTCTAAAAAACGATGACGAATCCCTCACCGGCATTCTCACCAAGAACTCCATGATCGCCTATATTCCCTATACCACCCTCATGCGGCTTTCCGCCACCGTCTCCTCCACCATCACCAGCTTCTCCGTCAGCGCTCCGGAGGGCGGCAATATGGCCGCCACCGAAAGCGCCATGAAGCGGCTGCTGCTGGACCGGTTTGAGGACGATGAGGACGCCTTCTCCCTGCTGTCCCAGAATATGCTGGAGGACGCCATGAGCTCCGTCACCGGCATTCTGACGGTGCTTCTGGGCGGCATTGCCGCCATCTCCCTGATCGTCGGCGGCATCGGCATTATGAATATCATGCTGGTAACCGTTACCGAACGGACAAGAGAGATCGGCATTCGAAAGGCCATCGGCGCAGGCCGGGGCGTAATTTTGCAGCAGTTTTTGCTGGAAAGCGTGGTGCTGTGCATGATCGGCTGCGCCATTGGCGTGTTCCTGTCCTGGGTGGTGCTGCGGCTGATCTCCGTGATGGTTGCCAGCATGGGCGTTTCCTTTGGTCTGGAATGGGGCGTTGTGGTCATTGCCGTGGCCTTCTGCTTTGCCATCGGCGTGATTTTCGGACTGTACCCCGCCAACAAGGCCGCCAAGCTGCCGCCCATTGAGGCCCTGCACTACGGCGGCTAAGGAGGTTAAGCTATGAAAAAACGCAAGAAAACGGATATGCCGCTCCTCATTCCCGAGGAAGAGGAGGACGATACCCAGGTGCGCAGCGGCAGCGGGGCAAAATGGATAACGCTGCTCTGCGTCATTCTGGCCATTGCCCTGATCGTCGCCTCCCTGCCCTCCGGCATTTCCGCCGTTACAAAGGTCAACAGCAAGGTCCTCTCCGCTGTGCCCGAGGAAAACACCATCTCCACGGTGCTCTCCGGCGGCGGCACCCTGAGCCCCCAGAAGGGCACCGCCCAGAGTCTGCCCCAGGCTCTGGAGCTGGAGACCTACTATGTAAAAAACGGCCAGACCGTTTCGGAAGGAGACCCCATTGCCCAGGTGGACCTTGTGGCCGTGAAGGCAGCCATCTCTGAGCTGCAAGAGGTCATAGACACCCTGGATGCGGCCATTGCCTCCGAAAGCAGCAAGACCAATGATTCCGTGATCCGCTCCGGCACCGCCGGCCGGGTGAAGAAGATCTATGCCCGGGAGGGCACCGCCGCAACGGACACCGTCTACGAAAACGGCGCGCTGCTGCTGCTTTCCCTGGATGGGCTTATGGCCGTGGACCTGGAGGCCCAGGCAGAGGTTGGCCAGCGCGTCACCGTCACCCTCTCCGACGGCACCGCATTGGAGGGCACCGTGGAAAGCGTTTCCGATGGCACCGCCACCGTGACCCTTTCCGATGAAACCGCCCCCCTGGACGACAGCGTGACCGTCACCACCAAGGACGGGGAAACCCTGGGAACGGGGAATCTCTATATCCACAGCCGCCTGCGGGTCGCCGGCGCTTACGGAACCGTCTCCCAAATCAGCGTCAAGGAGAACCAGCAGGTATCCGCAGGCAGCGCCCTGCTGACCCTGAAGGACACCGGCCACACCGCCGAGTACGCCCGGCTCTTAAACCGCCGGACAGAACTGGAAGACCAGATGGAAAGTCTGGTGAAACTCTCCAAGGACGGCATTCTCCACGCCGATTGCGGCGGCATTGTCTCCGGCGTAGACACCGAGATTTCCTATACAGACCCCGCCGTGCTGACCCAGACCCGCAGCCAGGCCAGCCCTGGCTACACAGCCCTGGGTGGAATCCGAACGGAAAACACGGATACGCCGCAAGCACAGCCTTCCGGGGAAGACCAGAGCCAGAATCCGGATGGAAACCAGAACCCGGGCACCGGCAGCGGCCAGACCCCGGGCGAAGGCGAAAATCCCCAGCCCGGCACCGGCGGAAGCGGCACCGATGAAACCGAAACGGCCACCTATATTCTGGGCCAGGTTACGGATGCCTCCAGACTCTCCGAGGGCGTTCTGACCTATGCCGTGCAGAAAACCATCCGCGCAGAGGAGCTGGCAACCCAGAGCTTCGCGGATATGCTAGACCCCACCGTTCCCGTGCAGACCCAGGAGCTTACCTACACAAAGCAGACCGTGCTGCTCAGCACCGGCGGTGCCTGGATCGAATCCGGCTTTGAGCAGATCTCCGAGGGGGATGCCATTTTGATCGGCACCGGGATCATCGTCTACCAGAAGACCGGCACCAGCGTCCCCGGCGGCATGCCGTCCATTGACCCCAGCCAATTTCCTGGCATCTCCACCGGCATTGCGGGCGCCGGGAGCGCCCTGAGCGGCATGGCCTCCATGGCAGGGGGAATGTCCGGCTATGGCACCGCCGCCAGGACTGCCGCCTACGACAGCTATGACACTACAAAAAAGGACGCGGCCGTCATCACCGCCGACGAGGAAATGACCGTGCAGATCCAGGTGGACGAGCTGGATATCCGCACTCTGGAAACGGGAATGGAGGCCACCGTCACCCTGGACGCCCTGCCCGGCAGCAGCTTCACCGGCGCCATCACTTCCATCAACCCCTATGGCGAGAACTCCGGCGGCAACACCAAGTACACCGTCACCGTCACCCTGCCCAGGGACGAAAAAATGCTCCCCGGCATGAATGCCTCCGTGAAGATCACTACCGGCGTCTCCGGAACGGTTCCCACCGTGCCCGCTGCGGCCGTCGTCTTCGATGCCGGGAAATCCTGGCTCTATACCGGCTACAACGAGAAAACCGACACCCTCACAGACCCTGTGGAGATTCAGACCGGTCTGTCCGATGGCAGCCTTGTAGAGCTTCTCTCCGGCCTGAGCGAGGGCAGCAGCTTCTACTACCGCTACGCCGACAGCATTGAATACAGCTTCGTGAGATAACAGACACCTCCTGTGCTTCCAAACACAGGAGGTGTTTTCTGCGATGCCGGCAAGGGCAATAAGTACCTTGCTATTTGGTCGAAGCTGTGGTAGAATCAGGATGATAATTTGGCACAAATTGCGTTTTCTCCCTGATTTTGAGAATTCCGGAGCACGTTTGCATTTCCCGTGCCCGGCCCATGGAGGCAGTAAGACATGATCAAAAACGTTATAGACTATCTGGAGATCACGGAAAAGAAATTTGGGGGCAAAAAGGCCTATTGCGACGAAAACCGGGAGATCACCTTTTCCGAGCTGAAGGACAGCGCCCTGAAAATCGCCAGCGGTCTTCTGGATGCCGTAAGCATCGGCACACCCGTGCTGGTATACATGAACAAAAGCGTAGAGGTCATTGAGGCCTTTCTGGGTGTTGCCTATACCGGCGGCTTTTATGTGCCCATCGATATGCAGATGCCCTATGAACGGGTCAAGCTGATCATCGATACCCTGGGAGCCAAGCACCTTCTGGCCCGCAGAGAGGACCCCCTTCCCGAGGCGGTCAAGGAATGCTGCACCGTGTACTACATAGAGGAGCTCAAGGCCGCGGATACGGTGCGGACTCAGGAAATCCAGGCCCGGCAGCACCGGTCCATCGATACAGACCCGGTGTATGCCATCTTCACCTCCGGCTCCACCGGCGTGCCCAAAGGGGTTCTCGTCAGCCACCGGTCCGTCATCAATTTCACGGAGTGGTGGTGCGAAACCTTCGAATTTGACGAAAACGAGGTCTTCGCCAATCAGACGCCCTTCTACTTTGACGCCTCCGTAAAGGACATCTACGCCACATTGCGCTGCGGAGCCACCATGCACATCGTCCCCAGGAAATTCTTCTCCCTGCCCAAAAAGCTGGTGCATTTTCTGAATGAAAAGCGCATCACCTGCATCGACTGGGTGCCCTCTGCCCTGTGCATGATCGTGAATTTCCGGGCTCTGGACAAGGAAAAGCCGGAATCCCTGAAAAAAGTCATGTTCCTTGGAGAGGTCATGCCCACAAAGCAGTTCAATATGTGGCGCAAGGCCCTGCCGGAGGTGAAATACGCCAACCTCTACGGCCCCACCGAGGCCACCGGCGACTGCACCTACTACAAAATCGAGCGGGAATTCGAAGACACGGAGCCCATCCCCATCGGCTTCGCCTGCAGCAATACGGAGGTCATGCTGCTAAGCGGCGACACCTTGGTCACCGAGCAGGACACCGTCGGCGAGATCTGCGTCCGGGGCTGCTCCCTGGCCCATGGCTACTTCAACAATCCCGAAAAGACAAACGAGGCCTTTGTGCGCAATCCCCTGCAAAAGAATTACTACGAGCGCATCTACCGCACCGGAGACCTGGGAAAGTACAATGCATACGGCGAGATCGTCTTCCTGGCCCGGAAGGACTCCCAGATCAAGCACATGGGCCACCGCATTGAGCTGGGCGAAATCGAAACCGCCCTCAGCGCCGTGCCCGGAATTCGGCGGGGCTGCTGCCTATATGAGCACAAGACCCAGAAAATCGTTGCCATCTACGAAGGAAGCACAGAGCAGAAGGCCCTGACCGAGGCGCTGAAGGAAAAGCTGCCGAACTACATGCTGCCCAACCGGTATGTCCCTCTGGAGGAAATGCCCATCAATCTCAACGGGAAGATCGACAGAACACTGCTGAAACACCAATACATAAAGGAGAACTGAGCTATGAAAGAACGCATTTTGAAGCTGCTGGAGGGAATCCAGCCGGACATCGATTTTGAAAACGAGACCGCCCTGATTGACGACAGCCTGCTGGAATCCTTTGACGTGATCCAGATCGTCACCAGCCTGATGGACGAATTCGATATTTCCATTGATGCCGACGACATTGAACCGGAAAACCTGAACAGCCTGGATGCCATCTGCGCCATGGTGGAGCGGAAGCTGGCCGAGCGGTAAAAAGATGGAGCTGAAATCCCTGAGCTATGTGGCCTTCGCCCTGGCGGTGGTTGCCCTCTACTATGGCGTCCGGAAGGTGAAGAACGGCCAAAGGTGCGTGCTTCTGGCGGCGAATCTCTTCTTCATCCTCGTCACATCCGGTCTCAAATCCCTGCTCATCATCACGCTGTGCGTGGCCATTTCCTACGGGGCAGGGCTTCTCATTGAGAAAAATATCCTTTTAGAGCAAAAAAGCAAGGCCCGCCGGATTTTCTGGCTGGACATCGTTCTGTCTTTGGCGATTCTGTGCTATTTCAAGTTCTTCAAGGACACCTTCCTGCTCCTGCAGGACCTTCTGCGCAGCAAGGGGATCTGCGTCAATGCGCTGGTCTCCCCCATTGGGCTGTCCTATTTCACCCTGACCATGATTGCCTACGCCAACGACATCTACCACAAAAAGCACAAGGCAGAGCGGAATTTCCTGGACTATTTTCTCTTCATCACTTACTTTCCCTCCATCGTCCAGGGCCCTGTCAATCTCTACAAAAGGACCGCGCCCCAGTTCAAGCTTACCCACCAGCCCGAGGGCAAGCGGATCATCATGGGGATGCAGCGCTCCCTGTGGGGCTATTTCAAAAAGGTGGTCATTGCAGACCGGATCGGCATTCTGGTCATGGCCATTCTGAAGGACGAGGCCGCAGGGGGCTTTCTGCTGTTCTGGGCCATGGTGCTCTATAGCTTCCAGATCTACGCCGACTTCTCCGGCGGCATTGATGTGATCATGGGTCTTTCCGAAATGCTGGACATCCGTCTGGCCGAAAACTTCCGCTCTCCCCTGGTTTCCAGAAGCGTCACGGAATACTGGCAGCGGTGGCATATGTCCCTGGGAGAATTCATGGAGAAGTATTTGTACTACCCCATTGTGCTCAACCGGTCCGTCATGAAGTTCTCCAAAAAAATTCCCAATAAGTACCTGAAAAAGGTGTTTTCCGCAACCCTGGCCTCGGTGATCGTTTTCATTCTGGTAGGCGTCTGGCATGGCACCGGCTGGAACTATGTGGTATACGGCTGCTATCAGGCCTTCTTTGTCTCCACCGCCGTTCTGCTGGGCCCCTGGTACAAAAAGGTGCGGACCGCCCTGCACATCAACGAGAACGCTCTGAGCTGGAAGCTGTTCCAGGCCCTGCGGACCTTCCTGATTTTGACCTTCGGCCGGTTCTTCATCCGGGCCAAGGACCTGCCCCAGGCCTTCTCTCTCATGGCAAGGACATTCCGGGATTTCAGTCTCCGGCAGACCGCCATCCTGTTTGACGGAACCCTGTGCGGGTACGGCCTGGATTACAAGAACATCCGTCTGATGTACCTCGGCATTGCACTGCTGATTGCCGTGGATATTCTCCACGAGCGGAAGGTGAAGCTCCGGGAGACCGTTCTCCGGCAGGACATTGTAACCCGGTTTGCCATCTATCTTCTGGCTGTGTTTGCCATCATCATCTTCGGCATTTACGGGCCGGAATTCTCCGCCTCTTCCTTCATCTATCAGGAATTCTAGGCAGGGAGGAGATTGGTTTATGAAAAAATATCTGATTCGCGCCGCCGTTTTTCTGCTGCTCTTCGCCCTGTGCTTTTCCGGGGCCCAGAGCATCCTGCACTACCGGTGGTCCGGAAATGAAAACCTGTACACCCGGAATATACGCTATTCCCAGGCTGCCCCGGATTCCATCGACGTTCTGTGCCTGGGCACCAGCGAGCTCTATGCCGCCTATGACCCCATCGTCACCTACGAGGAAGCAGGCATTACCGGCTACAATTTTGCCATCACCTTCCGCTGCGCAATGACGGCCTACTATCAGCTGCTCTACGCCCTGGAATACCAGACCCCGGATATTGTCCTCTGCGATTTCAGCTGTCTGTTTGACGACATGAAGCCCCACGAGCAGGAAAGCATCTACCGGAAAGTGGTGGAGTGTATGCCGGACAAGGCCTTGAAAGAGCAGATGATCCGGGAAATCTGCGCTGTGGACGACACCCAGTCCTATCTTTCCTGGAAATTCCCCCTGCTGCGCTACCACACCATGTGGAGTGAGCTTACCGCAGAAAACTTCCAGCCGGACCGGCAGCTCGATGACGCCTACCCCAGCTACCAGAAGGGTTCCATGCTCTATGAGGCCGTTTATGAGGGCACGGATGAGATCACCCCGGACCTCTGGAACTATACAGAATCCGTGGATACCTTCTCCGAGTTCAGCGTAGGCTACTACAACCGCATCATCGAGCTCTGCCAAAGCAAGGGCATTGAAGTTGTGGCCGTCACACCCCCGAAAATTCAGGATGCGGCGGTCTATGCCGCCAACGAGGAAAAAATGCGGGCCTATTTTGAGGCCAAGGAGATCCGCTACCTGAACTACTGCACCTACGCGCAGGTTCAGCGTCTGGGGCTCACCTTCCGGGAACACTACTATGACCACAGCCATCTGAATGTGGAGGGCTCTCTGGTCTTCTCCAAAGCCCTGGCCCGGGACCTGCTGGAAATCTTCAACCTGGAGGACCACCGGGGCGACGAAGCCTATACGGTGGAATGGGCGCAGCCCCTCGAAGAATTCCACCGGTACCTGGAGGATCTTTCCACCCGCAGAGCCGCCCAATAAGCCGCTTTCTGCATTACCCAAAAAATGGCTCTGCTGACCGAAAAAAGCGTCAGCAGAGCCATTTTTCACCACATCTTGATGGAATTTCCATTCAATGGTAAAATATTTTTCAGTTTTCTGTCAGCGCAGCCCAGCAAAATGCGTCTAATATAGCAAAGGCCTTTTTACACAGATTGGAGGAATCCACCTATGAGCGACGAAGAGATCATTGCGCTGTACTTTGCCCGGGATGAACAGGCCCTGGCCCAGACGGATGCCAAATACGGCCCCTATTGCTTCTCCCTGGCCAATGCCATCCTGCCCAGCCGGGAGGACGCAGAGGAGGCCCTGAACGATACATACCTGAAAGCCTGGCAGACCATGCCGCCCAAGAAGCCTGCGGTGCTGCGGCTGTTTCTGGCAAAGATCACCCGGAATCTCGCCTTCTCCCGCTGGCGCAATCTCACCGCCCAGAAGCGGGGCGGCGGGGAGCTGCCACTGGTATTGGAGGAGCTGGCGGAATGCGTCGGCACCGGCGAAGAGGTTGGCGCGGCGCTGGAGGCCAAGGAGCTGACCCGCTCCATTGGCAAGCTTCTGGACACCCTTTCTCCGCTGGAACAGAACATCTTCCTGCGGCGGTATTTCTTCCTGGAGGACGCCGGAGCCATCGCCGCCCGCTACGGCCTGCGCCGGGATTCCGTCAACCAGAGCTTATGCCGCACACGAAAGAAGCTGAAAGCGCACCTGATTCAGGAGGGATATGCAGTATGAAACCATGTGAAGAATTGTTCCTTGCCATTGGCGGACTGGAATCTGCCAGACTGGCAAAAACCGAAGAAACGCCCCGTTCGGTCAAGCGCCCGAAACCGCGTCTTGTCCTGATTGCCGCCGTGATTGCCCTGGCCGTGCTGCTGGTGGGGTGCGCCGTGGCGGTCTACGCCAGAATCCATACAAACGTCAAACAGTATGATGTCCCCACCGCCACGGTTTCCCCGGACGGCAGCGTGGAGACCAAAAACGTTCTGACGGACTGCTATCCCCAGGCGCTTCCTGACGGATACCGGATGGTCGGCGGCTCCCCTATAGACCGGACGACCCAGAGCATCGAGTTTGCCAATGACGCCGGACAGACCATCACCTATATCATCTCCACCGCAGAAAGAGACGACATCACGTTGGCTTCCGCGGAAAGTTCCGAAGTCGCCGTCTCCGGCCAGAGCGGAACCATGCAGGTTTCGGATGAAGGCCAGACAATCGCCTGGCACAATGAGACGGAGGGCTACTACGCATGGCTCGATACCGAGGACATGACCGTCGATTTACAGGCCATGGCGGACAGCGTGGCCTTCGGCCAGCGGCTTCCCCTGAGCTTTTTGTGCAAAGACGGGGCCATCTGGGCCCCCCACTACCCCCAGCAGCTTCCCGACGGCTACACGATAGATCGTGTTTCCTTTGCCTCGGACGTTGTGATCATTGACTATAGCAGCGAAAGCGAAGCAATCACCTATGTGGTTTCCCCGACCTATGACCTGCGCGACACCGTTTCCGACCCGCCCCACGATTCCTTTGTCTGGACGGACGAGACTGTGGGGGAGGATGCCGCCAGAATGCTGACCACCAGCGGCGGCCTGCGGATTCTGCTCTGGGAAAACACCCGGGAGGGCTTTTACGCCTACCTCTCCACCATGGACGAAAACGTGGATATCCTCGCCATGGCGGAAAGCACCGCCGCCGGAGAGCCCCTCAGCGAAACCCCGGATTACCTGGGACCGGATTATTCCATTGACCTTTCCCAGGATTCGGGAACCTACTATGGCTGGGAGTCCATTTACCCCCAGTCCACGCCGGAGGGCTATCGCATTACCTTCGTCGGCGACAGAGCCTACGGCCAGCAGGAAATCCGCTACGAAAACGCCGCCGGAAATTTCCTGCACTACACCTTCTATTACCGTCTTGGCCCCTATGGCCGCAGCTTTGACGGAGCGGGCCAGCCGGAAACGGTGGATATTAACGGAAATACGGGGTATCTCAACGGCGACTCCCTGCTCTGGACGGACGAAACCAAGGGCTACGCCTACAGTCTTGCCACCGATGACAGCCTTGATCTTGCTGCCATTGCCAGAAGCGTGGGCCTTGGCCCGGAACTGACCCCCACCAACGCCTCCAAGGCCACCGAGGCCCTGAAAGAGCTGGGGGACTACCGCATCACCGCCCTGCCCGCCGGAATGGAGGAGGACAGTTTTACGGGCTGGCCATTGGAAAACAGCTGGTATGCCTACGTCCGCCGCTGGTACTTTGACAAGGAGACCGGCAAGGAACTCTTTTTCTCCTACGAGACCTATGTCTCCGACGACACCGTCACTCTGGAAGAGCTGGCCCAGATGCACATCGGCAGCAGCGAACCGGCCCAGGCCTACACCATCCAGGGCTGCCCCGCCGCAGGCGCCGTAGTCGGCGAGCTTGCCCCCCACTCGGATGTTGTCTGGATTCAGGGCACCCAGGAAAATGGCCTGAGCTTTCTCTTAAGCAGCGCGGACTATTCCGTAGAGGAGCTGGTACAGATTGCGGAAAGCGTGCGGAAGCAGTAATCGGTAATAAATTGTAAAAAGGAGCGAACCGGCCAATTCCGCCGGTTCGCTCCTTTTTCGTCATGGAAAGGGATTTGCTTTTCAGGCTCCTGTGTGAACTGCCTGGGCAATGGAGGATTCCACAAAGCTATTTAAGCTCATGTTGTGGGCCATTGCGGCAACCACTGCCTGCTTGTGCAGCTCCGGCGAAATACGGACGTTGAAGCTGCCCTTATAAGCCCGTTCCGGTTCCTTCCCCTGCTGGGCACACAGCTCCAGGTAATCATCCACCGCTCCGTGGAAATCCGTGAGAAGCTCCCGGGCGGTGCTTCCTTCGTAAGAAATCAGCGCCCGGATACCAAGAACCTTTCCGTAAAACAAAGCATCCTCCTCCGAGAATTCAACGCTTCCCAGATATCCCTTATATTCCATAGTATTATTCACAGAAGTCCCTCCTGTTCCAAAATTTCAATTAACTGTTTTACCTGATATTCCAGTAATTCCTTGCGCGGGTGCGGTTTATGCATTAAAATTGGAGGATGTTCTTCCGATACAAACATAATCCGTGAACCGCTGGTACGTCCCTTGTTGGAGCGTTCATAGTGAAAATACCGCAGCAAGCTCTCTGCGTCATCAAAAGTAAATGTTTTAGGCTTTGCCCTCAATCTTTCAATCAGTTTTTCCTTTTGTCCCACAGTACCGCCCCTATCTTCTTTACACCATTATATAAGATGCCCGCGGAAAATGCAACTGTTTTTAGTTATCGTTTTGTGTGCATGTTTGCGCAATACAAAAAAATACCCACAAATCTTTTTCCACTCCCCGTTTTTCTGCGTGTATAAGGGTGAATACACACAAAGGAGGTTTTTCCCATGGATGACAATGCAATACTGGACTTGTATTTTGCCCGGTCTGAGCAAGCCATTTCCGAGACGGACCGGAAATACGGCCGCTACTGCTACAGCATTGCAAACCACATTCTCTCCAGTCCCTCGGACGCCGAGGAAAGCGTCAACGATACCTATTTCGCTGCCTGGAAGCTGATCCCGCCCCGGCGGCCCCAGCGGTTTGGGCCCTTTCTCGGAAAGCTCACCCGGAATCTCTCCATTGACCGCTGGCGGAAGAACACCGCAGAAAAGCGGGGCGGCGGGGAAATGCAGCTGCTTCTGGACGAGCTGGCGGAATGCGTCACCGGAGCCGAAAGCCCGGAAACGGACCTGCTGAAAAAGGAGCTGACCACATCCCTGAACCGCTTTCTGCGAAAGCTGGCGGTCCAGGACCGCACCGTTTTTCTGCTGCGGTACTACTACGCCGATACCCTGCCGGAAATCGCCCAAAAAGCAGGGCTTTCCGCCAATCAGGTGAAGTACATCTTGCAAAGGACACGAAAGGATCTGGCCAAAACACTCAAACAGGAGGGATTACAATGACATCGATGCAGCTTTTTCAGGGTTTTTCCGGCGTAGACGCAGAACTTCTGGCGAGCGTGGAGCAGCCGCCGGTGCGGGAAAGGGCACCCGCTGGGAAACGAATCTGGCTGATTGCGGCAGTGGTTGCCCTGGCCGCACTGCTGGTGGGGTGCGCCGCCTACTATGTGCTGAGCATGAAACGGGTGAAAATTGGGGAAAGCGCCGAGCAGCGGGACTACACCCTGGTAGACGGCGTGTATGAGAAAGATCCCCACACCGTTTCCACCAATATCCTGACCCTCTCCGGTCTGGAGGGTTCCAATGCCTACAAGGCTTGCGCGGATTACTACGCATTCCAGGAGGAATACGACCGGAATATGGAGCAGATGATCGAGGCAGGAACTCTTCCGGAGGACTTCTGGGATACCTACGCCGACACCATGGATGCCAAAGCCGCCAAGCTGGCGGAACAGTATCACCTGAAACCGACGGGGAATCTTCTGAACTTCCGCACCACCCGGAATCTCTGCGACGCGCTGGGTGTGGAACGGTTTACCCAGACCGGGCAGGCCCTTCGCGCGGAGATCGGCGGGGGCGGCTGCTACGACAGCGGCAATTTCTGGCTGGACATGGGATTTACCTTCCCGGAAGACCAGGGCTACGAGGTCGTATATACCCCCGGCGTCCTGCGCTGGAATCGACTGGACAGCTTTAGCCGTGATTATGTAACCCTCATAGACTCCGGTGACTGGGTGGAACGGAACTACACCACCGCCGCCGGGAGTACCGTCCTGATTCTCCAGTCCCCCAGTCAGGAGCTTGGCTACATTCTCTGTGACCGGGGCGATGCATTGATGAGCCTCCAGCTCAACGTCAATATCGAGCTTCTCAGCGAGGACGGCGGGGTGGTCTCCGCGGAATATCAGCACATGACCGACAGGCAGATTGAAATGGTGGCCGACAGCATCGATTTCACTGTCCAGCCCAAGCTTCCCACCCAGGCGGACGTGGACGCACAGCCGGAGATTTCCCAGGAGGCAACCCAGGATGGTTACACTGTGCAGCTCAAGTCCGTAGAGACCGACGGCTACGTCGTCCGGATTCTCCTGGGCATCACAGCCCCCGAGGGCACCGCCCTTCCCGATGTCGAGTTCTCCAACTGGTACAGCGCCTTGACCCCCGCAAGCGGCGCCGTTTCCGGCGACGGCAGCACAAACGGAATCATAGACGATGGAGACGGGAAAGACAATACCGCGGATTGGCTGCTCATCGATTCCCCCATCATGGCAGATGGCAGCATGCCCTTTGCCCCGGGGAGCACGTGGGAGCTGCACCTTGTGGACATTGTTCACTCCGGCTGGGATTCTGTCAACAACCGTTCCTACAACGACACCCTGGCCGAGGGCGAATGGCTGTTTTCCATCCATTTTGACGAGCAAAACGGCGACTACCGGGAGCTGGAACTCCTGTCCCAGCCCGTTTCCGCCAAGGCCAGCACCTGCTGGAGGATGGACGGCACAGATGTAACAGATGTATTGGAAACCTTCCGTGTCACCTCCGTAAAGGTGCGCAGAATGAGCATCAAACTTGCCAGCGACGCGGGAGAAAACGCCGATTTCTTCCTTTTCTATGGCGCTTCCTCCTACGCCGTCATGAAAGACGGCAGCCGAGTTGAAATCCTGAACAGCGAATTTGTGGAGCCCATCGATTTGGAGAAGCTGGACTACATTCTCCTGGCGGACGGGACAAGGCTTCCTGTACCAGGAAACTAAGCCATTTTCTATTTTTCAGATAATCAGATAAGATAAAAAGGAGCGAACGGATGCACTCAGATCCGTTCGCTCCTTCTCTTCGCTTTTTAATCCTTCACCATAATGTCCAGAATGACCTCGTTGGTGACGCCCATGCCCTCTCGGCTCAGGACGCCCACCTTTTCGATGGTGTTTTCGATGCCCTTTTTGACAATGCCCTCGCCGCCGGAGAACTCCTTGCCCTTCCGGGCCATTTCAAAGCCCAAAAGACCCGCGTTCACCGCCATGGCGATTTTGGCCGCGCAGCTGGGCTTCGCGCCGTCGCAGATGGTGCCGGAGAGAATCGCCAGGCCGTTTACCACCGTGTGATTGATGAGGACCTCGTCCGCCCCATGCAGGTAGGCAATTCCCGCCGCCGCGGCACAGCCGGCGCAGACCGCTCCGCAGTAGGCGGACAGGTAGCCGATGGACTGCTTGATGCGCACCGCCACCAGATTGGCCAGCACCAGGGCCCGGATCAGCTGCTCATGGGAAGCATTTAATTCCTTCGCGTATTCCAGAATGGGCAGGGTGATGGTCAGGCCCTGGTTGCCGCTGCCGGAATTGATCACGGCGGGCAGCTCACAGCCGCTCATCCGGGCATCCGAGCCCGCGGCGGCCGCCGCCATGGCCCGGAGCTTTACATCCGGGTTTTTCTCCCCGGACAGCAGCGTCCGCCCGATTTCCGCCCCCCAGCTGCCCTTCAGACCCTCCTGGGAAAGATTTTGGTTGCAGGAAATCTGATATTCTATGGTCTCCGCCACGTCCTCCAGGCGGCAGGTTCTGGCATACTCCACAATTTTGGTAATTTCCAGCATGGCGGTCTTCTCCGCCTGCCCCGCAAGCCGGGGAATTTCCCGCTCCTTCAAGACAGTCTCGTCCCGGCGGACCGACACCACATTGGTGTGGGTGTCCACGATGCGCACAAAGGCGCTGTGCTTCCCAGCGTACATGGTGATCTGAATGTCAAAAATCCGATCCGAATCCGCAAGGCACACGGTAACGGGGCACTTTTCCAGGAATTTCTTCGCCAGCGCCCCCGTGTTTTCCGGCGCGCCGGACAGCACCTCCAGCTCCAGATCCGGGTTTCCGGCCACCACACCGGCGGCAATGGCCGTTTCGATGCCCTTCATCCCCCCGGTCTTGGGCACAACCACACTTTTAACGTTTTTGATAATGCTGCCGCTGACCGCCGCCGTGATTTTCTCCGGCTCGGCACCCAAGGTCCTGTAGGCCATGGCCGCGCCGTAGGCCAGGGCGATGGGCTCGGTGCACCCGGTGGCCGGAATCAGTTGGTCCTTCAGGACCTGGGTGTAATAGGCGTACTCCCGCATGGTTGTTCCTCCCGGTTGTATAAGTTCTCTATCCGGCGGTATTCCCAAATTTCGGAAACCGCAGTCCAAGTATACCATGGACCGACAAAAAAAGAAAGTCTTTTCGTCAGCCGCAGTGATCCTCGTCCCACTTGAAGCGTGGCCTGCCCCATGGTAAAATATTTTCAAAACCAGCTTCTCCCCATGCAATATTTCCCTCCTCTTTTACGCCTATATAGGTGAAAGACAAACCACAGGAGGTGATCCCATGGAGGATCAAGGAATTCTCGAACTCTTCTTTGCCCGTTCGGAGCAGGCCATTGCAGAGACGGACAGGAAGTACGGCGGCTACTGCTACAGCATTGCCTACAACATTCTCTCTTCCAAAGAGGATTCGGAGGAAAGCGTCAGCGACACCTATCTGGCGGCCTGGAATCTGATTCCGCCCAGAAAGCCCAATTTTCTGAATGCGTTTCTGGGGAAAATCACCCGCCACATCTCCATAGACCGCTGGCGCAAATTAAACGCCCGGAAGCGGGGCGGAAAGGAAACGGTCCTGGCCTTGGAAGAGTTGGGGGAATGCACGGCTTCTTCGGATATAGAAGCAGAAATCGCCCAGCGGGAGCTTGCCCGGATTCTGAATGATTTTCTGGAAAACCTGCCGGAGACGGAGCGCAATGTGTTCCTGTGCCGGTACTGGTATTTGGATTCCATTGAGGCCATTGTCCACGCCACCGGTTTCACCCAGAGCAAGGTGACTTCCATGCTCCACAGGACCAGAGGAAAGCTTCGGAAACGGCTCAGCGAGGAGGGGTACGTATGAACGCAATGGATATTCTCACAGGGCTCAACGATGTGCGGGACCGCTACATCGTTAACACGGAAGCCTTCCGACAGGCGACGCCGAAAAAGCGACAGCTTCCCAGGAAAAGACTGTGGCTGATTGCGGCAATCGTTGCCCTGGCTCTGCTTCTGGTGGGGTGCGCCACCCTCTATGTGCTCCATCTGCAGGATATGGCCTTTGGTGAGGCGCAGCGAGCAGGCAGCAATGGAAGCAGCGAAACCTGGTTCAAGCTGTCCCTGCAGGGTGTGGAAGGAACGCCGGGGTATCTGGCGCAGAAGGAATGGCACGAATGGCTGGAAACCTATGACCCCAACGATGAAATTTACCATTCCGAAGAGGCCTTCTCCGAGGACTTTGGAGAGGAATACGAAGCCTACCTGCTCTACACCCGGGCCATGAAGGATAAGCTGGACGAAATCTGTGCCAAATATCACCTGAATCTGCTGGGAAAAATGCACCGTGACCCCGATCCGGAGGCAGCCTGCCAGGCCCTGGGCATCCGGGGCATCCTCCGCGTTCCGGCAGAAACGGACCTTGCTTTTCGGTACTACGCAGACGGCTCCTTCACCGCGGAAGGGACCGTGACCCTGACGGGGCCGGATGCCGTCTGGCCCTATGGCGAGGTGCTCAGCTTTTCCGCCTTTCGAAAGGACAGCTTCAACGACGTGTATTCCATGATTCCGAAGGAGAATTTCACGGAGTGGAACTACAGGACTTCCTACGGCGCGGATGTATTGATCGTTTCTGTAGAGGGAACGGAAGATGGCACCTGGGTCAACGGTGCCTCCCTCTTTGCAGACGGGGGCGACTATATGATCCACCTAAATCTGACGGAATACGACCGGACCTGGACAAAGGAGGCCCTGGAAAGCTACGCCGAGGCCTTCGACTTCACCGTGCAGCCTCAGGAGGTCTCTCCGGAAGCGCTGGCGCAGACGGACGCCCGGCAGGCCGCCTATGACAAAACGTGGGCAGAGCAGTACCAGAAACGCCTCCACGGTTATGCGGAGCTGGGCTACGATTCCCGAATCAAAGACTGGTTAACCATCAGCACCCATCCGAACCAGCTGGGCTTCTGCCTGACGGACCTGAACGGAGACGGTGTGGAGGAGCTGCTGCTCGGAGAAAACGGGTATATTCAGGAGGCCTACTGCAAGACGGAGGACGGAACGCAGAGGATCATGCCGCCCACGGTCATGTACTATGGGGCCTTTCTGGAATCCAACCGCTATCTTTCCGACATAGACTCTGACTATTCCCTCCACCCATCCTATATGTACCTCTGCCAAGACAATGTTCTTGCCTATGTGTTTGTGGCTCAGGATTCCACCGCCTATCATTTTGCAAGGCCGGAAAACGGGGAATATGTCTGGGACAAGTGCGTCTTTTATTCCACCATTGAATATTACCGGGAGCACCCCTGGAACCTGTACGAAGACGGGCCCGGTTCCAATGCAATTCCAATCACGCAGGAGGAATTCAACGCAATCATCCGGTCTTATACCCGGGTTCCCGTAACGCTCACGCCCATTTCTCAGTACCCCCTGGATGCTTCTTCCACCAGCAACGTAGGCGAGGACACCGTCTACACAAGCTTTGATGCCCTGCGCACCAATCTTTCGGGCCTTGCTGATGCCCAGGACTGGCACTATTGCCTGATCGATCTGGACGGCGACGGTCAGGACGAGTTTTTCTTAAGCCACAAAGACTGGAACGGTCTGCTGGCCATGAAAGACGGGCAGGTAAAGCTTCTGGAATGCGGCAGAAACATAAGCATTATCCAGGGCGGCTTTGCATGCACCCGACAGTATCTGGACGGAAACAGCGCCACCGGCTTCTACAAGGTTGAACACGGAGATGCGATCCTTGTGGACTACCTGCGCCATGATACGGGGAAAAACGCGGAATGCCCCTGGTTCTGCAGCCCGGACGGCCAGGACGACACCCTGCGGCCCATCACCCAGGCGGAGTATGAGGCCATTCAAGCTAAATACGCCCCCATAGAGCTGGATATGCGCGCTGATCTGGTGTATTCCGGCGAATGAGGAAAAATTGTTTACAATTTGCTTTTGGCTCTTGTATTGACATTTTTTCGCAAATCCAATATACTAACCCCAATTCCGGTTTCGAAAGGGGGCGCCGATATGGCAAAGCAAAAACGGATCGCGGCGGCGCTGATTGCCGCGGCCATGCTTTTGGTTCTGCTGGGCGCCGCCCTTTTTCTCATTGAGGAGGCCGGTCATGACTGCATCGGCGAGGGCTGCCCCGTCTGCCTTCAGATGGGTATTTGCCGGAATACGCTGAAGGGCTTTGCTCCGGCGCTGTGCGCTCTGGTTTTTGCTGCCGCGGTCCGGCGTGCGCTGTATGACTACATTTCAGCCTGGGTCGATGTTATTCCCTCTTTTACGCTTGTAGCGCTCAAGGTCAAGCTCTCCAATTAAATAGGTGCTTTTTACAAGGGTGCAGTCTATCTGTTTTCGGATAGGCTTTTGCGGTGCTGCCGCTGCCCTTGTATTTTTGCGCCCATTTTACGATTTGGAGGTAAAAACCTTATGAAAAAAATACTTGCGCTGCTGCTGGCACTTTGGATTCCGGCAGCTGTGCTTTCCGGCTGTGCCCCCCAGGACGCTTCCGCAGCATCCAATAAGCTGAACATTGTCACGACCATTTTCCCCGCATACGACTGGGTCAGGGAAATCCTCGGTGACGAGACTGACCGTGCTGAGATAACCACGCTGCTGGACAGCGGCGTTGATCTGCACAGCTATCAGCCAACCGTTGATGATATTGTTAAAATTTCCGAATGCGATCTCTTTCTCTATGTCGGCGGCGAGTCCGACGGCTGGGTGGAGGACGCTCTGAAAAATGCGCCCAACAAGGACCGGAAGGTCATCCGGCTTCTGGACGTGCTGGGCGATTCCGCAAAGGCAGAAGAAACCGTAGAGGGTATGCAGGAGGAGGAACAGGACCACGAGGAGGAGGAGCATGGCCACGAGGAAGAGGCGGAGTATGACGAGCACATCTGGCTGTCTCTGAAAAATGCCCAGGTGCTGGTGGCCGCCATTTCCGAGGCCCTGCAGGAATCCGACCCGGCCCGGAAGGATACCTACGCTGCAAACGCCGCAGCCTACGCGGAAAAGCTCTCCGCCCTGGACGGCGAATACCGGGCGGCTGTGGACAGTGGGAAGTACAAAACCCTTCTCTTCGGCGACCGCTTCCCCTTCCGCTATCTGGCGGATGACTACGGGCTCGACTACTATGCCGCCTTCCCGGGCTGCTCTGCCGAAACAGAGGCCAGCTTTGAGACCGTCTCCTTCCTTGCCGGGAAGATGGACGCGCTGGGGCTGCCCTGCGTGCTGACCATAGAGGGCACCCAGCACAAGATCGCCGAAACCGTCGTGCAGAATACCGCCCAGAAAAATCAGCAGATTTTGACCATGGACTCCATGCAGGCCGTCACCGCAAATGACGCATCAAGCGGCGTAAGCTACCTCTCCATTATGGAGAAAAACCTTTCCGTGCTGAAAAAGGCCCTGGGACAGGAGGCGGAATGATGGCGCTGCTTTCCTGTCAAAATCTCAGCGTCGGCTACGAGGGAAAGCCCGTTCTGCAAAATCTCAGCTTTGAAATTTTTGCAGGCGACTACCTCTGCATTGTCGGCGAAAACGGCTCCGGCAAAACCACCCTTATGAAAACCCTTCTCGGCCTGCAGCCCCCAATCGGCGGCAGCATTCTTACCGGCGACGGCCTGCAACGAAACGAGATCGGCTATCTGCCCCAGCAGACCCAGGTGCAGCGGGACTTCCCGGCCTCCGTAAGGGAGATCGTTCTCTCCGGCTGCCAGAGCCGCTGCGGCCTGCGGCCCTTTTATAACAGGGCGGAAAAACGCCTTGCGGAGCAGAATATCCGCAAAATGCAGCTGGATGCGCTTGCGGGGCGGTGCTATCGGGAGCTCTCCGGCGGCCAGCAGCAGCGGGTGCTGCTGGCCCGGGCTCTGTGCGCAACCCGGAAAATGCTGCTTCTGGATGAGCCGGTTTCCGGCCTTGACCCCAAGATCACGGCGGAACTATACGGTCTCATCGAACAGCTCAACCGGGAGGACGGCATCACCATTCTCATGATCTCCCACGATATTGCCGCAGCCCTCAAGTACGCAAGCCACATCCTGCACATCGGCGACGCAGTTTTCTTTGGAACCAAGCAGGCCTACCTGGAAAGCCCCCAGGGGCAGCTGTTCCGCTCCGGGAAAGGGGGCTGCGCACTATGACGGCAATTTTTGCAAAACTCGCCCTGTACTGGACCTATCCCTTTGTCCGCTACGCGCTGGTGGTTGGGGTGCTGATCGCCTTCTGCTCGTCCCTGCTGGGGGTGACGCTGGTGCTGAAACGCTTCTCCTTCATTGGCGACGGTCTTTCCCATGTAGCCTTCGGGGCCATGGCCATTGCCGGGGTACTGCAAATTTCCAATGAGATGCCCCTGGTCATGGTCATAACGGTGCTCAGCGCCGTGCTGCTTCTGCGCACCGGACAGAATACCAAAATCCAAGGCGACGCGGCAATGGCCATGATTTCCACAGGCGCGCTGGCCGTTGGCTACCTGCTGATGAACATTTTCTCCACCTCTTCCAACCTCTCCGGGGATGTGTGCAGCACCCTGTTCGGCTCCACCTCCATTCTCACATTGTCCCGGAGCGAGGTATGGCTTTGCGTGGGAATGTCCGCGCTGGTGGTTGCTCTGTTTTTCCTGTTTTACAACAAAATCTTTGCCGTGACCTTCGACGAAGCCTTTGCCAAGGCAGCCGGAACCCAGGTGGAGCTATACAATCTGCTCATCGCCGTTGTGGTGGCCATTGTCATCGTTCTGGCCATGAATCTGGTGGGCTCTCTGCTGATCTCCGCCCTGATCATCTTCCCCGCCCTGTCCGCCATGCAGCTGTTCCGGAGCTTTCGGTCGGTGACGGTTTGCGCGGTGCTGCTGTCGGTATTCTGCGCCGTACTGGGAATCCTGATTGCCATTCTGGCCGGAACCCCCGTGGGCTCCACCATCGTGGCCGCGGATATCGGAATGTTTCTCATCGTCTCCCTTTTGGGACGTTTCCTTGGAGGTAAAACCAAATGAAAAAAATGCTCCCCCTTTTTCTGGCCGCCCTGCTGACCCTCAGCGCCTGCAGCCGTCAGTCCGCCGAAGCGCCGGAAGCCCAGATGCCCACCTCCCCATCCGCCGCCGCCCAGAGCAGCGCCCTGCCTTCCCCGGCTGCCGAAGAAACCGCTGCCGATGACGCGGGCGCTTCCACCGGAGACTTCATCGACCTGACCGCCATGAGCAGCACCATGGTCTTTGCGGAGGTTTTCAACATGACTACACACCCCGAGGACTATGTGGGCAAAACCGTAAAGATGCAGGGCATTTTCAGCACCGGCAAGCTCTACGCCCAGGAGGGTACCCTGGAGGACGGCGGCACGGTTTTCGCCTGCATCATCCAGGACGCCACCGCCTGCTGCGCCCAGGGAATTCCCTTTGATCTCGCCGAAAGCCGCGCCTACCCTGAGGACTATCCGGAATTGGGAGCCCCCATCACCGTCACCGGAACCTTCGAGATCTGCACCCAGGATGGGCTGGAATTTTGCAGACTGTCCCAGGCAGAGCTGCTGGACGCTGAGATCTGAAACATCCTGCGATACAGCAAAAAAGCGAACGGGTCATCCACGATCCGTTCGCTTTTACATTCTGGCCAGACTCAATCAGCGCTGCCGGACAGCGTCCTGATCAATCCGGGACTTGGTCCCCGTTTCGGCGGAATAGCGCGCAAATCCACTCCCGCATAGATATCTTTCCATCGCCTCCGCGATCCGGCTGCGGCAGGAATTGTGGACTTGAGTCTTACTTCGCAAGCACAACGGAAATTTTGATCTCCTTTTCCGCCTCGCTCAGGTCGAACGCACCGCCGTCTGGGACGCGGACACGCAGTTCATACAGTGTGCCGTTGGCCAGGGTATCCACGCCAGTCCCGGCTTCATCCGTGACCGTCCACAGCTCTTTGCTGACCTCCGCCAGCTTTCCGTCTGCACCGTAGGCATAGAGCTTCAAATCAGCGGCGCTTCCGGAAAGATTGTTCATCCGGAA
>QWCE01004450.1_pt1 | contig 33214 bp, 34 predicted proteins | sample 1972531 | NCBI WGS metagenome assembly QWCE01 (sample SAMN09866716, study PRJNA288562) | Human gut metagenome isolate term4_stool, whole genome shotgun sequencing... | reverse complement strand
CCAGCTATGTGCCATAGTTCCAGTAGCCGGAATGCCATGATCTCTATCTGCAATTGTACATGCAGTAGCCGCACAGCCTGCTATGTAAGTAGCTCTTGCCCCATATATAGCAGCTGCTGACCCGTGTGCACGTCTTGTACCGAATTCCATAACCGGTCTGTCTGCCGCGGATCTCACTATTCTGCTTGCCTTAGTCGCAATGAGGCTCTGATGATTTATAATAAGCAAAATCATTGATTCAACAAACTGAGACTGAATAACCGGTCCTCTCACGGTTAAAATTGGTTCATGTGGAAATATAGGGGTTCCCTCTTCTATAGCCCAAACATCACAGCTAAATTTGAAATTCTCAAGATATTCAAGAAACTCTTCGCTGAAGCAACCCTTGCCCCTAAGATAATCAATATCTTCCTTCTCAAATTTCAAATTCTTGAGATATTCAATAACCTGTTCTACACCTGCCATAATCGCATATCCGCCGCCATCAGGCACTCGCCTAAAAAACATATCAAAATTTCTCTTTTCCTTCTTTTCTTTATTTTTAAACAATTCTCTTCGTTTAAATAACACGCTTAATTATACTCGATTAAAGCATTTTCTTCAAGAATTCACCCGTGTACGACCCTTGTACTTTAACTACATCTTCAGGCGTTCCTTCCGCAATCACACGTCCGCCGCCGGTTCCACCATCAGGTCCCATGTCAATTATGTGATCTGCACGCTTAATCACGTCTAGATTATGCTCAATTACAACTACTGTATTTCCAGCCTCAACCAATGCTTCAAGTACATGAATCAATTTGTGCACATCTGCAAAATGCAGCCCCGTAGTAGGTTCATCAAGAATGTATAGAGTTCTTCCTGTCTGCCTCTTAGAAAGTTCCGAAGCAAGCTTGACACGCTGCGCTTCACCACCGGAAAGCTGTGTCGAAGGTTGACCAAGCCTTATGTAGTCAAGACCAACCCTATTTAGAGTTTCCAGCTGCCTCATAACCGTTGGAATATTTTTGAAAAAATCCAGAGCTTCCGCAACCGTCATTTCTAAAACTTCGTAGATATTTTTCCCTTTATACCGTATCTCAAGTGTCTCCCTGTTAAATCTTTTTCCCTTACAAACCTCACAAGGCACATAAACGTCCGGCAGAAAATGCATCTCGATTTTAATTATCCCATCACCTTTGCAGGCTTCACAGCGTCCACCTTTTACGTTAAAACTGAATCTACCTTTTTCGTAACCCCTAAGTTTTGCTTCGGGTAATGCCGCAAAAAGCTCTCTGATAGGTGTAAACATTCCAGTATATGTTGCAGGGTTTGACCTAGGCGTTCTGCCTATAGGAGACTGGTCAATATCTATAACCTTATCTATATGCTCTAGGCCTTTTATAGTCTTAACCTCACCGCCTTCCTCAGCCGCACCGTTGAGCTTATGGGCAACTGTTTTGTACAAAACTTCATTTATGAGGCTGGATTTACCGGAGCCGGAAACTCCTGTTACGCATACAAATTTGCCTAGAGGAATATCGACATTGACGTTTTGCAAATTATTTGCCGCAGCACCCTTAATTTGAATTTTCTTGCCATTTCCCGTTCTTCTATGCTTTGGAACTGAAATCTTCTTCGCACCCGACAGATACTGCCCTGTAATGGATTCCGGAATTTTCTTTATATCCTCAACCGTACCCTGAGCGACAAGCTTTCCCCCATTTACACCTGCTCCCGGGCCAATATCAATGATTTGATCCGCCGCATACATCGTATCTTCATCATGTTCTACGACCAATAGCGTATTACCCATATCCGTTAGTCTACGAAGAGTTTTTAGTAATTTGGCGTTATCTTTCTGATGTAGACCTATGCTCGGCTCGTCTAAAATATACAAAACACCCATCAGTCCCGAACCGATTTGGGTTGCTAGGCGGATTCGCTGCGATTCACCACCGCTGAGAGTGCCGGCACTTCTGCTTAGAGTAAGGTACGATAGTCCAACATCTATTAGGAACTTCAGCCTTTCCTTTATTTCCTTTAAGATCTGCAGCCCTATTATTGAATCTTTTTCGTTAAGCTCAAGACACTCAAAAAACTCATAAGCATCCAACACTGACATATCGTTTATCTGCGATATATTTTTATTTCCAACAGTTACGGCAAGTATTTCCGGCTTGAGTCTCGCACCTTTGCAATCCGGGCAAGGCTTATTTGTCATATACTGCTGAATTCTCTCCTGCATAAAATCAGAAGCCGTTTCTCTATATCTTCTCTCAAGATTATTTATGACACCCTCAAATGGATGGTCCATCTGAGATTGACGTCCTGATCTCCTGCTGACATAAGTGTATTTTAGATGTTTACTTCCCGTGCCATATAGGAGTGCCTTCATGAACTTTACAGGTAGCTTTTTAAGAGGTTGGGAAATATCAACACCGTACATTTCAGCTAGTGCCTCAACCTCTTGGCGATAGAAACCCGAAAACTCCATAGAGGCATATACACGGCCAAGAGCTCCATTAGGGATTGATTTTTCATAATCGAGCAATTTCTCAGGGATGATGCTCTGGATAAATCCTAGACCATTACATGTAGGGCAGGCTCCAAATGGACTGTTAAACGAGAATGACCTAGGCTCCATATCCTCAAGGCTTACGCCGTGAATAGGGCATGCAAATTTCGTTGAAAATGTTCTTCTATGATTCCCTTCTATTTTCTTTTCTTCTGCCTGCTCTGATTCCTCTCTGTTATCTTGGGCTGATTTGCGGATAACTTCTTCAACAACCACAAGTCCATTACCGTGAGCTATCGAAATTTCGACTGCTTCCGCAATCCTTCCTTCTTGACCCTCAGAAATTACAATTCTATCTGTAACAATTTCAATTGTGTGTTTGAAGTTCTTTTCCAGCTTAATTTCATCTTCGCCAAGCAGATACTCTTCGCCATCCACAATTATCCTATTAAAGCCTTCTCTATTGAGCCTTTCAAGTATCTTTACATGTTCTCCCTTTCGCTCCTTTATCACCGGAGCAATAACCTTGATCCTCGTGCCGGTCTTCATCTCCATTATGTGATCGACAATTTGATCAACAGACTGACTTGAAATTTCACACCCACAGATTGGACAATGCGGCACCCCTATTCGAGCAAACAAAAGTCTAAGATAGTCATTGATTTCCGTCACAGTTCCCACCGTTGATCTCGGATTGTTGCTCGTAGTTTTCTGATCAATGGATATGGCAGGAGAGAGTCCCTCAATAAACTCAACATTCGGTTTATCCATCCTACCAAGAAACTGCCTCGCATAAGCTGATAAACTTTCAACATACCGCCTCTGACCTTCCGCATATATGGTATCAAATGCAAGCGATGTCTTGCCAGACCCTGATAGCCCCGTCAAAACGACCATTTTATCGCGTGGAATATGCACATCTATATTTCTTAAATTATTTTCCTTTGCCCCTTTGATGAAAATCTCTTTTGTTGTCATTTACTTCCTTTCACAAAATAGCTGCAAGCTCGCAATAATTGAATTCGCGGCAACTAAATTTGCTGCAATTTAATTTTGAGTAATCATAAAATCAAAGTGCAGCCCTATATTCAAGTATCCTGTCACGCAGAATTGCCGCTCGCTCAAACTGCAGATCGTCAGCTGCAATATGCATTTCCTTTTCAAGGATACCGACGTATTCCCTAAGTTCCTTCTTAGTCATATCCATAGGAGATTTGCCCTTGAATTTATCATCTTCATTTTCAGCCGCCTTTGTTGCCTCAATTACCTGTCTTACAGCCTTTTCTATTCCCTTAGGCGTTATACCATTTTTTTCGTTATATTCATTTTGGATTTTACGACGTCTATTGGTTTCATCAATCGCCGTCCTCATGGCATTGCTTATTTCATCTGCATACATCAAAACTCTACCGTTTACATTTCGAGCCGCACGACCTATTGTCTGAATTAGTGACGTCTCAGTCCTGAGGAAGCCTTCCTTATCTGCATCTAGTATCGCAACAAGTCCGACTTCAGGTAGATCAAGACCTTCTCGCAATAAGTTTATACCCACCAATGCATCAAATTCACCAAGCCTTAAATCTCTTATAATTTCGAGTCGTTCAAGTGTGTCGATTTCAGAATGCAAATATCTGACTTTCAGGCCAACCCCCTTTAGGTAATCTGTCAAATCCTCCGCCATCTTCTTGGTCAGGGTTGTAATGAAAGTTCTGTTGCCACTCGCAGTGGTCTTCCTGATTTCACCAATTAAATCATCGACCTGTCCCTCTGTTTTTCTCACCTCAATCGGAGGATCCAAAAGGCCTGTCGGTCTTATAATCTGTTCTGCAGTTATGCCATTTGATTTTTCTTTTTCATATGTTGCAGGCGTAGCACTTACAAATAAGACCTTCTTCGCCAGCTTCTCAAACTCCTCAAACCTGAGAGGTCTGTTGTCGAGAGCGGACGGCAGCCTAAATCCGTAATCTACGAGCGATTGCTTCCTGCTCCTATCTCCTGCATACATTGCCCTAAGCTGAGGGAGCATCACATGGGATTCGTCTATCATAACGACAAAATCATCAGGGAAGTAGTCCATAAGAGTATACGGTCTTGTCCCCGCTGGCAAGTTGTTAATATGCCTTGAGTAATTTTCAATACCCTTACAAGTTCCAACCTCTCTGAGCATCTCCATATCATATCTTGTCCTCTGCTCAATCCTCTGTGCTTCAAGAAGCTTTCCCCTGTCCTTGAACCACTTAACTCTGTCCTCAAGCTCCTCCTCAATTGTAACCAGCGCCTTCTGCATTTTATCTTTGGATGTAACATAGTGTGATGCTGGATATATTGCAACGTGATTCCTTATTCCTAGAATTTCACCTGTTATAGGATTCAGTTCCTTGATTGTATCTATTTCATCCCCAAACATTTCAACCCTTATCGCCTTGTCGGAGCCTGCGGGAAATATATCAATCACATCGCCCCTAGTTCTGAATGTGCCCCTATCAAATTCCATATCATTTCTATTATATTGAATGTCTACAAGCTTCATTAATATATCTCGTCTTGACTTAATCATTCCTGGTCTTAAAGATAACATCTGATTTTCGTAGTCAAACGGGCTTCCAAGACCATATATGCACGAAACAGATGCCACTATAATTACATCGCTTCGTTCAGCAAGAGCTGCTGTTGCGGAGTGCCTAAGCTTTTCTATTTCTTCGTTTATATCTGAGTCCTTTTCGATATAAGTGTCTGTCGACGGAACATAAGCCTCTGGCTGATAGTAATCGTAGTATGACACAAAATATTCAACTGCATTCTCGGGGAAAAATGCCTTAAACTCACCATGCAGCTGGGCGGCAAGTGTTTTGTTGTGAGAAATGACGAGTGTAGGCTTCTGTATCTTTTCTATCACATTTGCCATCGTAAAGGTCTTTCCTGACCCTGTAACTCCAAGAAGGGTTTGATAATTCTGTCCATCGCAAAACGCCTTTGACAATTTATCAATTGCCTGAGGCTGATCTCCCGTTGGCTTGTAATCTGATACTATGTGAAACTTTCCCATATTTCTCCTCATCCTACATGCGTAAAAAACCGCATGTATGGGTCTGTCAACCCAACTATACGGTCTACTTCTTATAACTATTAAAAAAAACAATACTACTTCTAAAGAAGCTCTATTAACCTCCCGAGCTCCTCATCTCCAGCATCAGGCTCCTTTGTCTTTTCAGCTTGCTCACGGTAAACATCCATCAAATCACTGAACACCTCCGCAATTGACGGTGGCGTATAGCTTATCGTATTTGCTCCCGCTGCAATTGTCTGCTTTATAGACTCTTCCGTAGGTCCACCCGTTGCAATTATCGGAATCTTAGGAAAATCTTTTCTGATATTTGCAACTATCTCGGGAGTCCTTGAACCAGCGGAAACATTTAAAATAGTAGCTCCAGCATCAAGCCTTGCCTGTACATCTTCTAAATCGTTAACCACGGTTACTATTATCGGAATGTCAATTACCCTTTTTATTAGCGCGACATTCTTGTTGCTCATTGGTGCATTCACAACCACTCCATATGCTCCTTGAGCTTCGGCATCTTTTGCCATCACAGCCGTCCTAAATCCCTGTGTTGTGCCGCCTCCAACGCCAGCAAGAACAGGAATTGAAGATGCGTTAATTATTGTCTGAGATATTATCTGCTGCGGTGTATATGGATAAACGGCTAAAACAGCATCTGCATTACAGTTTCTAATCGTAGCTATATCAGTTGTAAATATGACAGACTTAATCCTCCTGCCCATTATAACTATGCCCTTAGCCGTCCATATAACCTCAGGCACCTGCAAGCTCTTTGCTCTAAGAGTGCCTGTTATTCTTGGTATTTCTTTATTCATGTGCAAACCTCCTATAGAAAGGAATATCGAAAATTAGTACAATAATTATATAGTATTTTGTGCTATAATACAATTATGATTACAGAAGCAATTATCAAAAAAACAATCAAGAATTACAAGGATACCGATGATAGCAAAACTCGATCAAAGTACGGATCTGTCGCCGCAACAGTTGGTATTTCAACGAATTTTTTGCTTGCAAGCAGTAAGCTTTTACTGGGCTTAATCGTAAACAGTATATCGATTGCAGCAGACGGAATAAACAACCTCAGCGATGCCACATCATCAGCCATAACTTTGATAGGATTTCGAATGAGCCAAAAGCCAGGAGACAAGGACCATCCTTATGGACACGCGCGCAGCGAGTACATCGCTGGCATGATCGTCTCGGTTTTAATAGTTGTCGTTGGCATCGAGCTCTTCAGATCATCCTTCTTGAAAATACTTAACCCAGCGAAGATTACAAGCAGCGTGTGGGTGTACGTTATTTTGTTGCTCTCTGTAATCGTGAAATTATGGCAGAGCAGATTTTATCGTAAGATAGCTACCATGATTAATTCTGTGGCACTCGAAGCAACTGCGACGGATAGCAGAAATGATGTGATTACTACATCGGCAGTAATTATAGGTATGTGCATTTACCACTTCACAAAGCTCAACATAGACGGATATGTTGGATGTTTTGTTGCAATTTTCATCATCAAATCAGGGTATGACCTAATTAAGGATACTGCGAGTCCTCTTCTCGGTGAAGCTCCAGATTCAGAGCTCGTTCAATTTATTAAGGACAAAACAACTGATTTTCCTGGCGTATTTGGCGTTCATGACCTTGTTGTACACAACTACGGCCCTGGAGAAATCTTTGCATCAATTCACGTTGAAGTTGATAGTCGCACCGACATTATGATAAGTCATGAGCTTATCGATGATATTGAAAAAATTTTTCTAGATAAATATGAGATCCACATTACATGCCATCTTGATCCAGTAGAAATTGGAAATCCGAAGCTTGATCTGATATCCAAGGTAATCTTTGATGAGATTAAGAACTGGGAAGGGCTTTGCAATCCTCATGACATTCGCATAGTTCCTGGTAAAAATCACTCAAATATTATTTTTGAAATCGTGGAAGAAAGAAACTCCAACGTAGACATATCTGCTGCAACCAAGGCATTTTCGACTCGATTAAAATCAATCGATCCAACCTTTGAAGTTAACATTAGATTCGAGCCAGATTACACCGGAGCAAAATAACAACACCTTATTGGATTTTGAATTGTAATGTTCTCTTGAGTTTTGATTTTAAATTGCAAGATTCTCTAAGGTCTTGATTTTGAATTATGATATTCTATTGAATTTCGATTTTGAATTGTAATGTTCTCTCGAAATCTGAAACATTACAATTCTTTTTTATCTTCTTCTATATCTTCAGCTTGGGCTATTTCGTGGTGCACGGGAAAAGCAAATTGCGTAATATAAATATCCTCATCATCACTCCAAGAATATCTTCCTCCTAGGTCTTTTGCAATTTTTTCACATGTCATTACGCCAATCTTTGTGCTTTCAACCTGCCTAGCCTCGTGGGATATTTTGTTTTCAAAACGAAACAAAAATTCTTCAGATTCCTTATCTGCGTCAGTATATTTCGTTATCGCATTAACTTTGATAGACTTTCTCTTATCTGCATATTTCATGATATTTGAGAATATGTTATCGAACAATCTTCTTAGCGAAGATATATCTGTTTCCACCAATTTCCCTTCAATTTTATAATCCATAGTTACAATGTATCCATAGCTTATCAATTCCGCAACATGCTCTGTTAATAGTTGCTGAAACAAAATATCACCGTCAAGTACCTCAAGCTTTTGAGGATTCTTCTTGCCTCCAAATACAAGGAAGTATTGAAAAAGCTTATCCGAAAGTTCTTTAAGCTGAAAAGCCTTGTTTCTACAAGCTTGAATGTATTGATGCAGCTCATCTTCGCTTTCGTACTTTCCGCCTTCAATAATATCAAGGTAACCTACAAGAGAGGTTAATGGAGTCCTTATATCGTGTGACATCGAGGTAATAAGACGGCTATTAGCATCCCATGCTGCTTTTTCACCCTCAAGCCTTTCAATCAGCGAGTATCTCATGTTATCGATACCTTCTGCCAAAACACCAATCTCATCTGAACCCGATGTTTGTATATCTGCATTTATATCTCCGGAAGTGATACGAGTTACGTCTTTTGAGATATCAGCAATACGTGCCGTTATACTTGTAGTATAGGCCGTTACAACACCTAAAATTACTACAAATGCGACAATGAGCTCAACTATCTTCATTATCCTTCGGAAACCTTCTTCTCTATAAATCTCCATATATACATAGTAATCGTCATCTGAGAACGATACGACCCTATCATTTCCATTTATATGTTTTTCTGCGGTAAGCCTCGGGCCCCTCTTTCCATCCTTTTCCTTTTCTTTGTCGGTTGATTCTGTAATAGTAGTCTTTGCAGTTTCTATTTTTGTCGATCGAGATTCACCTTCAGCTACCCAGCCATCTTCAAAATATCCTCCGTAGTTGTCATATACGGTCAGATATGTGTAAGGGTTGTCTTCGAGCCATTTTTTCATTGATTCTGAATCAGTTGATGAAATATTCTTCTTCTTTATGTATTCTCTAAGTTCAGCAAAAGAGTTATCGAGGCTTTGTGAATATGCCTTATCGCTAGTATAGTAATTGTACACAAGGGTACTTTCCAGCTTATTTAAAGCTACATATACTGCAAAAGCTAGCAATATTCCAATAATTACCGAAATCACGACCTTCATATTTAAGGGAATGATTAACTTTTTGCCTTTCTTACTTATCAATTCTATACCCCTTCCCCCATACTGTCTTTACTATGGATGGGTTGTTTATGTCCTCTTCGATTTTCTTTCGCAGATTGAGGACATGAACCATTATTTTATTGCCAGCACTTGGTGAGTACTCTTCTCCCCATACAGCCTCGTATAAATCTCTGTTTAATACAACCTCTCCCCTCTTTTCAAGAAGTGTATTCAGTATTGCATATTCTTTATCAGTCAAATTTATTCTCACTCCTGCCTTGGTAGCAATTCTTCTATCCTTATCTACAGCAACATGCTCCGACAAAACTTCAATGCCACGTTCAAGCTTTGCATGTCCCTGATAGTTGTTATACCTTCTCAGTAGTGATTTGATTTTTAACAAAAGATCAGTCTGGTCAAAAGGCTTCACTATATAGTCATCTCCGCCTTGGTTATATGCGTCTACTTTATCGTCATCCTGAGATTTAGCTGTCAAAAAAAGAACAGGAACATTGGAAAATTTCCTAATTTTTCGGCAAACCTCTATGCCGTCCATGCCTGGCATCATAATATCAAGGATTAAAAGATCAAGGTTGCGAATTTCAAGCACCTTTAGTATTGCTTCCTGACCGTTAGCTGCGGTTTCTGTTTCATAACCCTCACTCCTTAATAGGACTGATACAACCTGCCTAATATCGGCATCATCATCAACTATTAAAACTCTTCCCTTGCTCATAAGCTCTGCCTCCTCTGAAAATCCTCAAAATTTAAATCACTCAGATCTTCAAGATATATATCTGCTACCTGTTTTATAGCTTCTTGATCACCGTGACTAACCTTATCATATACACCAACTACAGGCATCCCATAAGCCTTAGCAGTTATCATTGAATATAGACCATCTTCAAACAACCAAGTTTCCTCGGGCTTTGTTCCCATTTTATCCATTGCAAGCTGGAATATATCAGGGTAATTTTTCCCCTTGCCCACCTCTGTCGCTGTGTAAATTCCAACAAAATATTTTTCTATTTCTAGCCTCTTAAGACCTATCTCAATCAGAAATCTATCCGTTGAAGTTGCAATTGTTGCAGGAATTTTTGAATCCCTAATCCAATTTAAAATGCGCATAACACCCGGCTTAAGCTCTATCTCATTTCTATACGCATATTCGACCTGATCATGAATTCCTTTTTTAAGAAATTCCCTGCTCTCGTTAATCGAAAATTTCTCCCTCATATAGTCAATGACCTCATCCATTGTCATTGAAAAGAAAATATCCCCAATGCTTTTATCTACATCAATGCCTAAGCTTTTGAGGACATTATATCCTGAGTCATGCCATGCCCCCATTGAATCAAACAATGTACCATCAACGTCGAAAATCACACCTTTTATCATAAAATTTAACTCTCCAAAGATATTATTCCCCTGTTAATTATATCAGTTAAATAATTTCTGTTCAACTAATCACAGTCCTTTGACAAGAGCTCCAAAGAACCCGTAAAACTAAACTGAAATTCTGGATTGCTTGGAGTTTAATACTTAATTGATGCTATTCAAATTATTCTTATTTCCATACATCTGTATTGTCAAGACCGATTGATTTTGCTTTGAATATGGGATTTTGTCCTGCCTTTTTCTGTTCAACATAATCATGCAGTGCTTTGATTGCATATTTACCAAGCAACAAAATAGCAAAGCAGTTAATAAGTGCCATGAACCCCATAAGTATATCTGCTGTATTCCAAGCAAGCTGTAGATTTGAATTTGCCCCTATAAACACTGCAACTACTGCCACAATACGAAATACCGTCAATGCCGTCTTGCTTTTTGTTATAAATTTAAAATTAAACTCAGCATAAAAATAATTTCCAATTAGAGATGTGAATGCAAAAAGTGCTACTGATGCCGTCAAAATAGCAATACCAACTTCGCCAAAAACGGTGCTCACACTCTGCTGTACTAGGGGTATTCCATTGAGCTTGCCACCAACCTCATATTGTCCTGTACACAGAATAATAAAAATAGTGGTGGTACAAATTATTAATGTATCAATAAAAACTGAAACAACTTGAACAAGCCCCTGCTTTACTGGGTGGCTAACATCAGCTGCTGCCGCGGCATTAGGGGCTGATCCCATACCAGCTTCATTGCTGAACAGCCCCCTCTTAACGCCCCATACTACACATGAGCCAGCAAAGCCTGCTGAAATCTTTTCAAAGTCAAACGCTTGGTTAAAAATTTGAGCAAAAATATCTGGTACCTTGCCAAGATTAAAAAAGAAAATTACAAAACCTACTAACAGGTAAACGCCTGCCATTATTGGCACTAATATTGACGACAATTTTGAGATTTTGTGCGCTCCTCCAAAGAATAAAAGTGCAGATATTCCAGCGAGAATAATCCCCAGAACCATCGCAACTATTTTGTAATTATCTCCTGAATAATGCTCAAAGGCCGACGCAATATTATATGCCTGTAGTCCATTAAAGCCGAATGCAAATGTTAGTATTAGAAATACAGCAAATATTATGCCTAGCCACCTTGCCTTTAATGCTTTTTCAATATAATAAGCGGGTCCACCTTTAAAAATTGCGCCATCTGGTTCCTTGTATATTTGAGCAAGCGTTGATTCAACAAAAGCTGATGCAGCTCCTATGATTGCCATAATCCACATCCAAAACACCGCTCCCGGACCACCCATTACAATAGCTGTTGCGACGCCTGCTATATTGCCAGTACCAACCCTAGAGGCGGTTGCTATCATGAGTGCCTGAAAAGATGAAATCCCTCCGTCGTGGCTTTTTTCACTCAGGACCTTGATAGCTTCTGGAAAGAGCCTTATCTGAACAAATCCGGTTCTAATTGTAAAGTAAATTCCAACTACAATAAGAACCCAGAAAAGAATATTACTGTACATAAAGCCGTTAATGCTGTCAGTAATTTGAATTAGGGTATTAAAAAAATTAATCATGAAAATAAATCCTCCTATTTTAAATTTTGCTTTTGAAATATTTTATATTTTCATTGATATATTCACAACCACGAAAGGATTGATAATACTACACTACTGTCAATTGATTGTTAAGGCAATCAATTGAATTTATCTTTATATACAATGTCAAATAGCCATTGCAGATTGACTCTTGGCTTGCTTTGGGCGTCGATAACTGGTTGAGCCATTTTATAAATATCTTTCTTTACTTCCTCAACATCTATATTTTTAATATCTATTTTTTTATAATGTCTATCGCTGCAATACTCCAATTCAAAATCACTATTAAAGTTATAAAATTCATCATTAGTATCATAGGAATACCTTTCTCCACCATAGCTAGCAAAGTATAGTTCATCTTCAGATTTACAATTATAATTTTTAATGCAATTGTAGCCATCAAAATCATATTCTATACCATCTATCTCTGGAGTATTTATCCAAAACAAATTATCAACTACCATCATTAGTACAGGTTCTGTCCCCTCCTTATGTGGTGTATGCTTGGCATAGTATACCGAGTTACGCTTCATATTATCAAAGCAAAAGCCTGTTATAAAAAGTAGTATTGGAATGACTATAAACATTCTTATAATAAATTTCTTCACATCTTACCTCCAAAATTCCTTAGCATGAGATGATTTTGATTTTCTAAAAATCTTAAGCCTAGATGTAGCAGTTAATATCTTTAAGCTATCTAAAGCAATATTTTATTTATTATAATATGCCCTAATTTATCCTCTGTTTGGTAAATTATAATAATTCTAATCTGATTTTTAGGTGATTGTTAAACTAATTAATTAAATTTATCTTTATATATAATGTCGAACAGCCATTGCAGATTTACTCTTGGCTTGCGTTGGGCGTCGATAATAGGTTGCAGATTGTTATAAAGTTTTTGTTTTATTCCTTTAATATCTAATTTTGTAATTTGAATTTTTTCATGTCCATAATTGTATGCAATGTCAGGATTAAAATTACAATCAAAAATAAGCCTTATTTCCCATTCGCCATCATCATAAATATAGTTTTTTTTTACAAAATGGTGCTATGTATCCTGTCTGTTTTCCATTTGAGGTGAAAAACTGCACATATGGCGGCCCATCAAAGTCATATTTTAATGTTTTTACTTTAGGATTATATATCCATTCCAAATTATCAACTACCATCATTAGTACCGGTTCTGTACCCTCTTTATGAGGTGTATGCTTAGCATAGTATACGGAGTTACGCTTCATATTTTCAAAGCAAAAGGCTGTTACAAAAAGCAGTATTGCAATGACTATAAACATTCTTATAATAAATTTCTTCACATCATGCCTCCAACATTCCTTAGAATGAGATGATTTTTATTTTCTAAAAATCTTAAGCCTAGATGAAGTAATTAATATCTTTAGACTATCTAAAGAAGCATTACAGTTATGCTAAGATACTCTTGCTTACCCTCAGTTTGGGAAAGGATAATAATTCTAATCTAATTTTTATGTGATTCTTAAACTAATCAATTAAATTTATCTTTATATATAATGTCAAACAACCATTGTAGATTTACTCTTGGCTCACTTTGAGCGTCAATAACAGGTTGAACGATTTTATAGATTTCTTGTTTTATATTATTTATATCACATTTATTAATATCCTTTTTAGACTCAAAAAAAATATTAAAAGTATAAAACTCTGATAAATTGTTAAGATATGCATAATTACCACCACCAAAACTAACAAAAGCTGGAGTGGTGATTTTTGTAAAGCTATGATTATATATTGTATTAACACCATCAAATCTATACTCTATACCATCTATCTCAGGAGTATATATCCAATCCATATTATCAACTACCATCATGAGTACTGGTTCCGTACCCTCTTTATGAGGTGTATGCTTAGCATAGTATACCGAGTTACGCTTCATATTATCAAAGCAAAAGCCTGTTATAAAAAGTAGTATTGCAATGACTATAAACACTCTTTTAATGATTTTCATCACGGTCTGCCTCCAATATGCCCTAACAGCCATTGTAGATTTACTCTTGGTTTGCTTTGAGCGTCGATAACAGGTTGCAATAAAGTATAAATATTATGTTTAACCGCATTGATATCAAATTGGTTTAATGGAATTTTTTTATTAAAATCATCGTCCACATAAATTAAACTGAATTGTGAATTAAAGCCATAAGTAATTCTGATTCCATCATAATATCTATACTCTTTACCATTTCCATATTCAACAAAATATGTAGAATCCTTGCTTAAATTATTATTATAAACACAGTTTCCGCCATCAAAGTCATACTCTATACCATCTATCTCAGGAGTATATATCCATTCCAAATTATCAACTACCATCATTAGTACTGGTTCCGTACCCTCTTTATGAGGTGTATGCTTAGCATAGTATACCGAGTTACGCTTTATATTATCAAAGCAAAAGCCTGTTATAAAAAGTAGTATTGCAATGACTATAAAAACTCTTTTAATGATTTTCTTCACAACTTACCTCCACAGCTTTTTCCAGAATCTTTTAATAGGCTTTACAATATGTTTCTTTATATATTTTTTCGCATTATGTCTTACATTTTTTATAACCTTGCTTCTATATGTCTTGACAGGTTTAGTGCCTGATTGACTACCTCTATATCCCGTATAGCTTGAATTTACACTCCCTCTACTGTAGTTTCCATAAGAGGCAGATTGATGTAATACATTTTGATGAGGTTTAGGTTTAATTATCTTTTTCATAACAGTTTTTGCAAATTTTTTTATAGGCTTTATTACAGTCTTTTTATTTCTTTTAATCAAAATCTTTCCACTGCTATAAATAAGTTTAGCACACTTAGCAAGTATTTTTTTAGCACTCTTTCTCTTATGTATACTATATAATATAAGAGCTATGCCTCCACAGCTTATAACCCCTGCAAATATATTAAGTTGCTCCTGCTCTTTTGGGGTAATGTATCCTTTGCTCTGTATTTTCAGGACTTCTTTATATAAACGTTCTCGCTCCTTATCAAGATTTTTCATATGATAATATCTCTTGATAAATTCATCCAATGTTAAATTTTTAAAATCAGGATGATAATGAAATATTATAGCATCGATATCACTTCTTCTATCCTTCTCATCCATATGAGTAAGCCAATCACCAGTTAGAGAATTAGTTTGAAACAAATTATCCTTTTTGGATGAACCTGTATTTGTAAGCATTTTTACTGCTAAAAACGGTATATTGAATGGAATTGTATTTCCCGTAAGTTGGAATATGCTCAATATTGATGTTCCTCCTACAGCTTTAAAAAGCTCTTTATCTAAGCCACTTCTATATGTAGTTGCTATAGTAGTTGCAAAGTGTGGAAAATCAATTAAATATGGTTCTTTTTCATGAGTTTTTTTAATTTTATTGCATGGTTAATCTTATCCTTATCATTCCCATACTTCTTTTTTGCATTCTTCTTAACCTCACTTATATACTGCAAAAATAGCTTTTTTTCGTCGCTTTTCATCTTAGTGTTGATAAGGAATGGGTCTTCTTTTGCCTTTTTCACTTCCTTGGGCTTTGTGCTTCTTTCTATATTAGTCCCATATCCTCCAACATTGAAATTCTTTGCTTGCTCGTATTTTACACTGCTTCGCCCTGTATCCTTGCTGATATTCACATCATTGCTTGCCGGCAACTCTGCTTTAGCTTTCTTTTTATATACAAATATATGTTCAATATCTTTATCTACTATCCCGTTGTAAACCTTTGGTGTTTCATACCCCTCTAAAACGGGTGGCTCATATTCTACATTTTCACCCTCAAGGTATTCATATTCCCTATCATCTAAGAGGTTGTTCCCTCTTTCATCCCTAAACTTGAGTTTAACATTATATTCTCTAGTGTAGATGAATTTTATGACAGGAAAATGTATATTGTTTTCGTCCTTTTGAATAGATACCAGCCTATAACCTGAAATTAAGATGGATTTAAATATATAACTCTCATCCGTATATCCTTGGTAATATTCCTTTTCTTTAATTTCATTACCTTGTTTATCTAAATATTCTAAACTGATATGTTGATTTATCCGTGTAAGCATTTTAGCTTGAAGACTGCTACCAAAAATATCATACCTTGTGGCTATTGGATAGTAATACGAATCATTTACTCTTAGTGGAGCTGGTGAATAAAATATATAATTAAAAGAGGACAAAAATCCTGCGCCAAGATATCCTCCCTTTGGGAGGTCAGTTGAACCATTTAAATTGACCACTCCGCCTTGGCTATCGTAAATTACTCCGTCCTTTTTTACAAGATTAGAATCAGGAGGTATTATCTCTACAATATTTGCAAGGTCTGTTTCAACGCCTTGAGCCGAATCTATATCTGATGATATAAAGCTCAGTATTACCGGCATTTCCTCAAATGTACCATGCTTTACTATTTTGTAGTTAATTCCTAAATTGCTCGCCCTGTTATATAAAACTGCTATTGAGTTTCCACTTCCACCTCGAAAAAACTGCTCTCCTGTAAAAGCAACTCCTTTTACTCCAGTTCCTGTATTAAGATAGCCTGAATTCTGTTCCCAGTCACTCTTGTCTGAATCTATGATTGTCCATACTATATCAAGGTCTACGCCTGATTTTGTCTTTCCTACATAGGTTAATCTTCCACTATCCCCATTTTCAATTCTATATGCCTTAACTTCTCTGTTTGGTGCTTCATTTGGGAATGCCGAAAAATCGTAGTTTCCAAGCTCTACGCCTGTAATAAGCTGTGTCTCAGTTCTTTGTGACCAGTGAAGACCTTCCTCTGTAAGAAAATGGTCATCTGTAAGGTTTTCACCTATCAATGAGATTATGATATTTGCAAAATATTCAATCCCCCTCTTACCCCTATTGTACTCACCTGATACAGCATATTCTTTGATGTAAGGGGTTTCATCTTTCTTTGGAGGTGCATTTTCCTTGTTCGCTTCTTTAGGCTCCCCGCTTGATTCCCCTATGCTTATTTCTCGTGTTTCCTCGGAATTTACAGGCGTATCTTCCCCATAGATATACGGTATGTTAATAAAAAACGTACCTAATATAATTGCAAATATGAGGGATATGTTTATAACTATTCTCGCACTTTTGTTTTTCATTACTTTTACCTTCATCTTAGTAAATTTTCTATATTATACACTATTTGCTGCCACATATAAATCACAACTATAACTGAGCTGTTTAATTTTTATAATAGGATTACGAATAAGTTTTAATTGACATCCCCATATTTTTAGTGGTAAAATTGCTCTACAAATTGAAAACGATTTTCAATTTCATCCATATCATTCACATTCCGGATAATGAATGATAAAAAATTCAACAAAGCTCTTTGCCACCATTGAGTATTCCTTTACAGCAATCTCAATTTGGCATAGAAAGCAAACAGAAGGAGAAGTATATGACTTCTAATTACGCAACCAAACAAAGGGCAGCTATTTTGTCGTACATAGAAAAAATGGGCGATGATTATCAGTCAGCTTCAGAAATTCTTGAAGGATTGTCCGCGCTCGGCGAAAAGATGGGATTAACCACAATCCCTGACGACAAGTCCGAGAATATCAAATTTTACCTTCAATGTGAAGATTGTGGTAAGGTTGTGAATTTCAAGTGCCATGAAATTGGGCATCTTTATGCGCATCTGCAAAAGGACCACAGCTTTAGTGTAAATCCTGAAAAAACAATCTTCTATGGTCACTGTGGTTGCAAACACTAAGATAAAAACATTGTAATTATAATTAGAATATTATTAATAGCGATTATGAAAGGATATAATATGAATAAATTCTCAAAGTTATTGGCTCTGTCACTTGTTTTGGTGATGTGTGCTAGTTGTTTTTACGGTTGTTCCAGCAATAAAGATGAGGAAAAATCCTCAAAGAAAACAAAGGTCGTTGCAACAATCTTCCCTGTTTACGACTTCCTTAGAGAAATCGGTGGGGACAAGATTGACTTAACAATGCTTATGACCCCAGGTGCCGAAACACACAGCTATGAGCCTACACCTAAGGATATGAAAACAGTTAGCAACGCTGACTTATTCGCATATGTAGGTGGCGATTCTGATGAGTGGGTCGAAAAAATATTAGATGGTAATAAAAATGACAAAATGAAGGTTATAACGCTTATGGACTGTGTCAAAACAGTAGCCGAAGAGCATGTGGAGGGCATGGAAGAAGAACACGACCACGACCATGATGAAGACGCTGACAGCAAGAAGGATTCTGATACTGACAAGCATGATGAGCACGAGGACAAGGACAAAAAAGATGAGCACGCTGACGAGCACAAGGATGAGCATGACCATGAGGACGAAGACAAAGATGAGCATGACCACGACCACGATAGCGATGAGCCTGAGCAGGATGAGCACGTTTGGACCTCGCCTCAAAATGCAATTCAGATAGTAAAGAAATTAACTGCCGAGCTTTCGAAGGTGGATCCTGATAATGCGGATTATTACAAGAAAAACTCCGAAAATTATATCAAAAAACTTAAAGGGTTAGACAAAAAATTTGAAGATGTTGTGAAAAACGGCAAAAGAAAAGAGATAATCTTTGGAGATAGATTCCCATTCAGATATTTTGTTGACAGATATGGATTAAAATACTATGCTGCATTCCCCGGCTGCTCAACGGATACAGAAGCCAGCGCTAGCACAGTTGCATTCCTAACTAACAAGGTAAAAGAGGACCAAATTCCTGTGATTTTCCACATAGAGCTTTCGAACAACAAAATAGCAGAGAGCATAGCAGAGGCAACGGGCGCAAAAATCTTGCAGTTAAATGCCGTGCACAATGTAACAAAAGAAGATTTTGAAAAAGGTGAAACTTATTTGTCGCTTATGGAAAAGAATCTGAAACCGCTTGAAGAAGCTTTGAATTAGAAACCTTTTAACTACTGGCTTTTGAATTAGAATAAGGAGAGGTTATATGGCGTTAAACTATATAGCTTTGAACTAGAATAAGGAGTCGATATATGGCGTTAATTACATGCCGAAGCTTATCTTTTGCCTACGATGGCAAATTCGTTGTTGAAAATTTGAATTTTGAACTTAATAAGGGGGACTATCTTTGTATAGTCGGCGAGAATGGTGCTGGTAAAAGTACCTTGGCTAAGGGACTATTGCGATTAAAAGCTCCTCATTCCGGTGAAATTTTGCTAGGAGATGGACTTAAGCCTAACGAGGTTGGGTATTTGCCGCAGCAGACTCCTGCACAGAGGGACTTCCCTGGTAGTGTGTTTGAAATTGTGCTATCTGGCAGGCTCAACAAGCGCGGGCTTTATCCGTTCTACAATAAGGCGGATAAAGAAGCCGCCCGTAGCAACATGGATGCCCTCGGAATTTCGCATCTATCGGCATGTTGCTACGGCGAGCTGTCAGGAGGACAGCAACAGCGTGTCCTCCTGGCCCGCGCCCTCTGCGCAACCGACAAAATCGTCTTGCTCGATGAGCCTGTTACCGGCCTCGACCCACTGATGACACAAGACATGTACAAGCTCATCTACAGACTAAATCAAGAGATGGGAATAACAATCATAATGATTTCACATGACATACACGGTGCAATCACATACGGTAGTCACATACTTCATCTCGACAACAGGCAACTGTTTTTCGGTAAGACAGACGATTACATGAACACACCTCTAGGAAAGCAATTCACAGGATGCCCTGTTTGCGATGATATTTCTGAAGAGCATAGATCACACGGAGGAGGCCATCTACATGAATGATTTTATCCAAATGCTACAATTCCCATTCCTTCAACGTGCACTCATAGTCGGGATCTTAGTTTCATTATGTGCAGCTCTTCTTGGAGTAAGCCTAGTTTTAAAGAGATTTTCTATGATTGGCGACGGACTATCACACGTCGGCTTCGCCTCGCTTGCAATCGCATACGCCTTTAAAGCTGCACCTCTCTTAGTAAGCATACCCGTATGCCTTTTGTCAGCCTTCTTTGTGCTTAGAATCACTGAAAACTCAAAGATTAAAGGCGACGCGGCAACTGCTCTTCTTATGAGTGGCAGCCTTGCAATAGGTGTCATGGTTATTTCCCTGACACAAGGTATGAACACCGACGTATGCAACTACATGTTCGGCAGCATCCTTGCAATGAGCACCTCAGATGTGATACTATCCGTCATTTTATCAATCATTGTCTTAATTCTGTTCGTATTTTTCTACAACAAAATATTTGCGATAACTTTTGATGAAAATTTTTCCAAAGCAACTGGTATTCACACAGATGTTTATAACATGCTCCTAGCTGCTCTAACATCCATAACCGTGGTTCTCGGTATGAGGATGATGGGTGCTCTGCTAATCTCAAGCCTCGTTGTGATGCCTGCGTTATCCGCCATGAGGGTATGCAAAAGATTTTTAACAGTAGTAATAACATCTGCTATTATATCAATCCTTTGTTTTATCATAGGAATCTACATCTCTTACACGATGTCAACTCCAACCGGAGCAAGTATTGTAATCATAAATTTGGCTGTTTTCGCAGTATGCTCTGTCGTAGGAAGTGGCAAATCAAATTAATTCTGCTATAAGGAAGGTCGACAAATGAAAAAAACTCTAATATTTGCCCTCACTATTATTTTGCTGCTATCACTTTCGGGCTGTCTAAGCAATGACGCACAAAATAATGGCAAGCTCCCAAACGATTCTCCCAAAAATTCATCTGGGAATCAAAATTCCTCGAACAATGCAACAAAACAGTCGCAAGGAGAAGGTAAATCATCAGATGCTGATTTGTCAAAAAGCAATGGGGAAGAATATCCTCATGACATTGCAAAGGACAGAAAAAAATTCCGCAAAAAAAAGAAGGCTGAAATTGTTTTCAAAGACAATAATTACGTATCGTTAATTAACGATTGTTATCTTAACCCTGCTGCCTATGTCGGAAAAACCGTTGAAATTGAAGGTTTTTATATTTGGGATGGGCTTCGCACATATGTTGGGAGAAAAGGACCGAGCTGCCCTTGCTGTGCGACTGGTTTTGTAGGTATGGAATATCATGGGGATGATATGAGTGTTATAAACGATGCTCCCCCAGGCTCGAATGGTGGTGCAGCAAGCGACGCTTATAATCCCGAAGCCAAAAACCCTGATCCAAAATATGATAAATTCACAATAGGTGATACTTGGATTAAGGTTAGGGGATATATCCGTCAAGGGAGCGACCCTACAATTGGCTCATTTACATATATTGAAGCAATAACCGTTGAAGCAATGCCAGACAAAGGCACCGAAACAGTCAAGTAGATACCAAATTATATTTCTATATGATGATGCTAAAAGCAGTAGATGTTTCAAAACTACAAACTTCTACTGCTTTTTCTACAAAAGTTCATCTCATCCTGTTGCAAACATAGCTATAATTATTCTATTTCTCTAATGCCTCTGAGTTGCAACTATGTTAGCGCCTGTGTTACATACATTTTCGAGCAAGACATCGCCAACTTCTATTTTTTTTATTCCCTCTTTCTTTAAATCAATGTTTTTGATTTCCTCAAGTACAGAAAAGATTAAATTCTTGCGAACCGCTTCAGATGTCTTAACCGAAATCATCTGATATATACCAGTTTCTTCATCTTTACAAATTGGCACAGACGAAGTTACCATCCTCTTTGGATTTAGAACCTCATCCTTTCCATACTGCAAGCCTCTTGGACATTTATTGCCCTCAACTCTAATATTCTGTTCACTGTCCCCATATACCTTTAAATTACATCCAATGGGGCAATTAATACAAATTATTTCTCTCATATCATCTCTCATAATTTAATTATTCATCTTAAAAACCTTTTTAAGCAATTTGCTCATCTTTTATGTGCTATTTTACTTGGCAATGCAGTTTTACTTTTTCACTTGCCAATGTAGTTTCGCTTTTTTAATTGCCAATGCAGTTTTACTTATTTACTGTTGATTTATTGACTTAACGTAATCCGCAGCGCTCCTGCCTGCTAAGTAGGCGTGTTTGCTAACATTATCTACCAAATCATGAACATGAACAACATTTCCACAGGCAAAAATGCCTTTAACGTTGGTCTGCAAATTTTCGTCAACCTCAGGACCGCCTGTTGAATCCAGAATCTTAATGCCTGCTGTCTTTGACACCTCATTCTCCGGTATTAATCCAACCGAAAGCAAAAGCGCATCGCAAGGCCAGTATTTTGTTGTACCCTCAATAGGTTTAAAACCCTTGTCAACTTCTGCAATTGTCACGCCTTCAAGACGTTCCTTTCCGTGAATTTTAACTACTGTATGAGAAAGAAGGAGCGGTATGTCAAAGTCTTCAACGCACTGGGCAATATTTCTTTGAAGCCCACCAGATTTTGGCTGAATTTCTGCTATACAATGGACCTTGGCACCCTCAAAAGTCAGCCTTCGAGCCATTATGAGCCCAATATCACCAGAACCCAAAATAACGAAGTTTTTCCCAGGCATCCTACCTTCGATGTTTACAAGTCTTTGCGCAGTACCAGCCGTATAGATTCCTGCAGGTCTGCTCCCTGGAATTCTCAATGCTCCACGCGGCCTTTCTCTGCACCCCATTGCGAGAACTATACTTTTTGCGTGAATTTCTATCATGCCTTCAGATGACGATGCCGCATACACAATATGTGAACTGTTAGTTTCAGATTTTATTTCCATAACCATCGTTTCAAGCAAGTATGGGATTTGGGCTTCCCTTACCATATCTATGAATCTGCACGCATATTCTGGCCCCGTCAATTCCTCTTTAAACACGTGCAGTCCAAAGCCATTATGTATGCACTGGTTCAAAATTCCGCCCAGCTCAATATCTCTCTCAAGAATTAAAATGTTTTCCGACGAGATCCCCTGCTCATGCGCAGACATAGCCGCTGCAAGGCCTGCTGGTCCTCCCCCTATTATCACTATATCAACATTTATTTTTCTCATTCAACATCTCCTTGCCATTATGGTATTTTGTCATCGTCAACACTCAACACCATTATCATATTTTGTCATTTTCAACACTCAACGCCATTATCATATTTTGTAACCTTCAACATTCGACAAAATATATGACTCCCCACCTGACTTGGTTATTCTATCGACCGTGCATCCTAGATTTTTTGCTAAAATTTCAATCATCTTTGGCGTGCAAAATCCAGCTTGGCATCTTCCCGAGCCTGGTCTAACTCTTCGCTTTAAACCGTCAAGTGTTGTAGCACCAAGGGGTCTATTGATTGCGTCTTCAATTTCACCTTCAGAAACTTCCTCACATCGACATATCATCACACCATATTGGGGTTTAGATTTAATCATCTCACTTCTTTCGTCCATAGACAGTTCCGACAGAGTCCTATATGCCTTCCTTTCAGCCTTCCAATCGGATTTTTCAATGAGTTCAAAGCAGCCAGTTCTACATGCGCTTTCCTTAACTATTTCTACAACATATTCGCCTATAGCAGGTGCACATGAAAGGCCTGGTGATTCAATACCAATAACATCTATAAATCCTGATATGTTCTCAAGTTCTTTTATGAGGAAATCATCCTCTGGTCTATGTGCTCTAATCCCAGCAAATGATGTGATAATTTTAGATGATGACGGCATAACATTAAGACTCTTCTTAGCCTTTTCTAAGATTTCTTCACTTCCCATCTGAGTTGTTGTATTGTTCTCTTTATCTTCAAGATCCACTGCGTTAGGTCCAATCATCAGATTCCCGTGAACTGTAGGTGTAACAAGGACGCCTTTTCCAAGCTTTGTCGGAACCTGAAATATTGTTCTCTGCACAAAGTCGCCATATTCTTTGTCATAAAGACAGTATTCCCCACGTCTTGGTATAATATTTTCCCTTTGCTGCACTTTGACGGAATCGACATCGCGGCTATCTACCACCATGTTATGGATTGCATCGCCATAAACTCCGGCTGCATTTATCACCATTTTGGCAGATATACTTTGTTTTTCAAGAAGCTCATCAGAATCTGGTGGCAACTTCATCTGTGCCTCAGTCCTCATATGTAGTGGCGGTGTGTATTCAAGTTTAAGTTCAAAGCCTTGCCCACGCTCTTTCTCATGCGACTGTTTTGTTGTCTTTCTTATCCCGACCACCTTGGTATTTAGCCTAAATTCGACTCCATTGGTTGCCGCGTTTTCGGCGAGTGCAATGGTTAAATTGAATGGACAGACTATTCCTGACTGATTTATCAACAAAGCCGCTTTAACATTTGGAGATAGGGCAGGTTCGAGCTTTCTAGCCTCATCGCCATCTATGATTTGAAGTTCTCCTACTGTATTCTCAATGGATTGCTTTGCTAGCCTCTCAAGTTCAGGAATTTCCTCATCCTTAAATGCTATGACCATAGCTCCGTTACGCTTGTATGGGAAATCAAGTTCTTTAGATAACGCTTCCATTTTCTTGGCTCCTTCTGCATTCAGCTTAGCCTTTAGAGATCCCGTATGCGCATCAAAACCAGCATGTGTAATGCCGCTGTTTGCCTTGCTTGTACCCTCACAAACGTCGGAATGTGCCTCAATAACGCAAACCTTTAGATTATATCTAGATAATTCTCTTGCAATTGCTGCTCCGGTAACACCAGCTCCGATTATTGCAATGTCATAATTCATAAAATCAGTCCTCCTACGGACTCTATTTTAGCATAGATTTAAAAAATTATGCACTGATTCCCGAAAATTCGTGATTTTTTATTGACAATTAACTTTTGTGGTGTTAAACTATCGCTTGTAGCACTGTGATGTTTATAGTTTTTCATCATGCTGTTGCTAGTTCTATCGAATATACACCCATAGCTCAGCTGGTAGAGCACCTGACTCTTAATCAGGGTGTCCGGGGTTCGAACCCCCGTGGGTGTACCATCAAATAAAACCCTTGAAAACATTGGATTTTCCAACGTCTCAAGGGTTTTTTAATGTCTAAAAATTATGCAATATTTTATATCTAAATTGACCTAAGTTGACCTATCTAGAACTATATTTTGTTGCCAAAATGTTGCCAAAATTTTTATAAAAAAAGGAATCTCAGACTCCTTTTACAATTAAGCTAATATTTGATTTACTCTAGCTTGTATTGCTGCGGCATTATAACCAGCACTTGTGAGCCTGTTACACCTATCTTGACCATTACCCCAGTCACCCCGGATAACCTCGCGTGCTACCTGATCCACACTTTTTGATGGACCCACAAGCCCAAAACGCTTGTTAACTTCGTTCTGAACCGCTTCAGGGTTATATCCTGCAGCCTTAAGTCTATTATATCTATCTTGGCCATTGCCCCACTTTCCATCTATAACTTCACTTGCAAGTGTTGCAATACTCTTAGTATCAGGTACAGCCGCTTTGACATCAAAGCCCATTAGTTTATTAACTATAGCCTGTACAGCTTGTGGGTCATAACCGGCCCTAGTTAAATTCTTTGACCTTTCAGGGTCGTTCCCCCAGTTTCCAGCCATAACTTCTCTTGCTATAGTCTCAAGGCTCTTGCCCTGTGAGCGTCCATGAACAACGCTTGGCTTCTGCTGTGCGGCCTTTCCTGAATATATGCTGTTAGCTAAATTATACAATTCTCCGAGTCTAGCATAATATACTCCTGGGCACCTAGTAGACGCTACGTCCCTATGGCCTCTTAGAGGTAGTTTGCCGTATGTCTTCCATATATCAGCTATAAGCTCAGCAGCGGTGTGAAAGTCGCCATCGCTCATCTCTGGGCGGCACTCAATGCCTATTGAACTCATATTTACGTTATAAACTCCAGCATGCCAGCCCGCATCGCTGCAATTCACAAGGCACGCCACTCTTCCGGCTTCAACTACATAATGGGCTGAGGAGCTACCGCCGGACCTACAAAGCCAATTAACTACTCCCCAAAAGCTAGCACCATATGAACCCCACCAGTGAATTATAATCTCTTTTGGTTTGTTCTGTCCTCTGGTTCCTCTAGGATAGCCAAAGTTAGGGCTATCATATTTGGTTATGTACTCGTACGCCATTTATTCCACCTCTTTCTTGTCTACTTCAGGCAAGCCCGCAACCGATGTTAGGACGGATAAGATTGCAGCTAGCGCCGATGCTGATAGCACGATTTTCCAGTCAACGTCGGTTAAAAGTGCGGTTGTTCCGATAGTTGCGATTGCGGTCTGTGCTAGTGTCTTAAGCGCCCTCACCCCCGCTGCTTCTAGCCAACTAATTTGTTTTTTACTCATAATTTTTTTCTCCTTTCTGGATTTTAAGCTTGTTGTACTCCTCAAATTGGTGGGTGATAAAGTGATTCCCACCTAAAGGTGTATATGCCGCGTATAACCCACTAATTACCTCATACTCTGTATCTGTGGTATAGCCACGGACCAACGCAAGCGTCATTTCTTCTTTCAGTCTATACCTTAGCAGTGCTAAAGTACCTTGAGCACCTAGCCCTAAGGCTTTTGCGTTTTCGTCCGCGGCCTCTTGTAATTTTTCTATAGTTTCAAGTAGGGCTTCATAATCCGCTTTTTCTTGATATTTTTCTTCTACTGTTTTTTCGAAGACGTTGAGCCAAGCTTTTATTTTCTTCCCTAAGCTATAGAAGCCTAAGATTAGTGTTACTATAATTGATAAAATTTGTAATGTTTCCATATTATTTCCATTTCCCGATTGCAATTATTGCGATATCATTTGCTCCCGCAGCTTTACAACTTTGTGACCCCGATACGTGAAGCTGAACATCTTTATTGGTAGGATGTGTGGTTACGCCAATGCCTATTCCTGAACCGCCCGTTACTGAAGCTAAAACTACAGGGGTGCCTATGAAAGACATCTGGAAAGTGTATACCTTATGTGAAACCACAATTCCTGACGTGTATGGGATGTCATTCCATCCAGCGGTGTCTGTGGCTTTATATAGGGTTTGCACCATTTTACCGCTATGCCATTTTTCCACGGTCCAGCCGTCTATAGTGCTACTTTCAATAATCCAATCAATTCCAAGTTTTTTAATTATTCTTTCTAAAATTGTATATAGTTTCATGCCATCACCCCCTTAAAGGTAGGTGATTGCAAGCGTTTTACTAGCCTAGAGAGGTACCCCCCCCTATAGGAAAACGGTGTAAAGTACGCCTCTATATCAGTAACATTTCGACCCCTATAAGTTATACGGTATTTCTTCCCTTTATGTGCGGCTCCTGTGCTTGTTGAACTTGCTCCACCATAACCAAATATACATATATATCTTTCCTTACTTTCTTGTCCTATGTACGCTACATCGTTTTGTGCAGAAGCTTTTACTAAAAGCAGTCCGTCACTTGGGGCAGTCCAACCCCCTGAGAGGTCAATCTGTACAGTTTCGCCCCACCCATTTGGCATTTTACTTATTGTCTTTTTCAGCAGTTCAAATAATTCCATTTTAGTCCTCCAACATTCTCATCAAAGTGTTATACTCTTCGTCCGTAAGCGTAAAGTCAACATTTTTAACTTTTAGTGTATCTTTTATGCTAACCTCACCCGTTAAAACGGGCGCGATTTTAGGTGCATACTTGCTAAGTTCTGTTTCTACAGTACTGAGCCTGCTACTTAGTTTTCCTGCCGTGGTGTCGTTAAGTGCAGATTCTACCAAATTAACACCTTCCTTTAGTTGCAACCACAGATCTTCTGATTGGTCTTTAAAGGGTATAGCTGGGATAACTAATCCGCAAAGCTCCGTATTTGGTCTTTGATCTGTGATGTTAGCATTTGTAATTTCACTTGCACCTGGTGGTACATATATATCAGCAAGCACTAGTTCGTAATAGTTTGACTGCCTGATAATTTCTTGTGGACTTGGATATGTAGCAGGAACACCTTCTTTTAAATATATATCAACATTTCGCTTATCATCTGATGTGTCAAACCTTAGTACGATCCTATCGATTCTCGGAAGCGTTGATGAGGCTTGCGAAAGAGTTATGTTTCTTGATGAACTTTCCCAAAATCTTGCCCCCTCAATATGTGCACCTCCAGGCTTTATCTTGATGGTTGTACCGTTTTGAGCAATTACCGCAAGCCCATCAGCCGGGTTTGCGAAAACACCATTTGTCCAGCAAAGTTTGTTAAAATCTCTTTCATCTTGGGCAGTTATCGCTCTATCCCAATCGGGTGATGAACTTGTCCCTAAATTTTTACTTTCAAATGGAAAACTTTTTGCCATTAAATTATCCTCCTATATTCTTGTTTCGTTGGAGTTCCCAAAATCAATTCAACGTCATTTTTGTTTTGGCTAAATACTTCGTTAATTTCCACAATTCTTGCGGCATACATTTTTTGAATTTTATCTATAACTATTGTGCAAACATCACCAAGATCATAATCTTTTAAGTAATAGAATTTGTTTTGAATAACATCAATTGAAATTTTTTCATCAATATAGTTATTAAGAAGTTCAAGTTTTGCCTCATGCCGCATTGTTTCTCTGACCGTTTTTTCATTGTTAGCATTTATTTCGCTACAGTTCGTTTTTATTATTTTCTGTGGAAAGACCTTCCCTAAACTAGTAGGCATGTTGTTTTCATAGTGATATGCTTCTGAAATATATTTTTTATATTTGCCGTTCTCATATGTATAAAACACATTGCTATAATTTGTAATTTCATCTGGTATTTCTTGTAGTCCAATAACACTTTCTTCAGCACCGCTTTCGTCTACCATGAACTCGATCTTTTTAACATTATCAATGCTATCTCCAAAATAGATTGAATTTCTCAAATCTCGACCTTTCCAAATTTGAGTTTCTATACCAAGAAGAGGCTTGCTTTCATCTCTATTTTTAAATAACGGCTTAACTATGTAACTGCAATTATATTTTTCAAGATTTTTATACAAGCTTTTACCAAATGGCTCGCCAACATCAAAGCTAATAACAGCTCTAGGTATTCCAACACCGTCTTTTACAAGAGTTTCGTAAAAGAAAACTACAGGGTTATTATCGATATAGCTTATGCCAAGTGCTTCTGGATTTATGCTGTTTTTCAAGTTATTTGTATGCTGGATAAAATAATTATAAAAAAACAACCTTAACGAATCATTAATTGCATCAGGCACTGGATCTGGATATTCTGCATTGTTACTTATTCTATACTGCGTTGGCGCTGTGCAATCTAACTTTTGCCGCCATATATAAGACAAAGTTTCCTGAGTCATGATATTTCCTGTTCCATTGTAGTTCTATAAAGTCTATTGGCATTATCTCATCACCAAACTTGTTTAGGTATGTTATCATTAGAGGCCTCCGTATCTGCCTATATAACTTATTTCTGAGTGGAACGCTGAGCTTTGCGTGTTATATATTTTCACATTGTTATCACCGTATTTTATTTTTAAAGAAGCAATATCCCATAAATTATAATCTGATAAATTAACTAGACCGCCGTTTTTGTATACAGACTTCTTTTCACAATCAATTATTAAAACGTCGCCTTTATACAGATTAGTTTTTATCTCTGTTTTTAGATCTCCAATTTCAATTGTTATTCCAGGAACATATCCTGTAGCAGTTACTGTTATGGTTGGAGATGCTGGTTCGCTTCCAATATAATTTATAGTTTTTTCAGTTGTTCTAACTAGTTCACTAAAAGCAAGTTTCCCGGTTTTCCCTTCATATACTCTTGTATCGTGCCATAAAGCTTTGCTCGAACTAAAGTCAGTAGAATCAACACTGTTTGCGAAAAGGTCTGCATAATCTCATCTCTAATTAGTGGATATTCTTCAATATCACGAGCAACTACCGTTATTGATACTTCTCTTGAAAGTTTTCGCTTCCCTGTTATTATGTCACCATTGCCAAAACCTCTAGGTTCTTTAAAAACTTCTATTTTGGTAAAGTCAGCACCTTCAACGCTTAATATTGCCCATTTCTCAGATTCATATTGAAAAAAATATCCGTCAGAGCGACGGACAATAATATTATATTTTTCATTGTATTTCATCATGCACCTGCAAATCCTAGTCTTATAGCCTGTTTTCTCAATTCTCTTGCGATTTCTGCTGGAGTCTTCACAGGCTGATATATATTAATAGTTTGGTTGACACCTTCCGGCTTTGTTTCTTTGATGTCTGAACCAAAATCAGGTAATATTCGATCTACCGCCATACTGCCTTTTCTTGCTGAGATTCCAATTGATGATTCAAAATCTTGCGTAGCTATATCACGTACATCGTTCATTGCAGTTTTAACTGGATTTAAACTTTCCCTTATGCCTTTAGCAAGGCCCTCATTAAGGTATATCCCTATGCCTTCAAATACTTTTGATGGCGAGTGTATCCCAAATATCCCTTTTACAGTTTTTAAAACTGATTTACAAGCACTTGCTGCTGCTCTTACAACTCCACTTACGGCTTCTCCTATTCCTCGTGCAAGACCCATTAAAAGATTTCTACCTGCACTTGCCATCTGATGGACTCCCCCACCAAATGCACTTACAAGAGAGCGTATTATTGCTGGTACAGCACGTGCTACAGTGACTATAATTTGTGGCAGTGCCTTTATTATTGCAACCAGTAAATCAAAGCCTGCTCGTACCAAAAGCGGTATGTTATTTGCAATAGCATTTACTATACTTGTAACTATAGTAGGAATTGCCGGTATTATTGCCTGAATTATCTGTGGTAATGCTTGAACAAGTGCTACTAGTAGCTGTACTCCAGCCTGAACTATAAGCGGTATTAGAGGAATAATTGCATTTACAATTGAATTTATTATCTGTGGTATTACAGTGACTATTTGAGTAATTATTGTAGGCATAGCCTTTGTAAGTGCTGTTAAAAGTTTAATACCTGTTTCAACTATCTGCGGTATTGCTCCAACGAAGAATGTTGTTATCCCTTCTATTATTTGAGGCAATGCCACAAGAAGCAAAGGAATCGCCGCAATTAAACCGTCTGCAAGTCCAGTTATAATCTGTAGACAAGCCTGGAGTAAAGCCGGAAGTGCCGCAACGACTCCATTAATTAGATCTATAATATTTTGAACTAGCATCGGTATAAGCGTTGGTGCTAAACCTGCAAAAGTCTGGAATATTGCAACTGGGAGTGTTGTTACAATGTTTATTATCATTGGTATAGCATTTTTAAGTGTAGCCATAACTGATTCTACCAAATGTTTGATTGGTTCGCTTAGATTCTCACCAATTGCCGCTTTGCCCAGTAGATCCTGCCATGCTGCTTTCATCATGCCAAAAGAACCTGATAAAGTGCTCTCTGCTTCTTTCGCTGTTGTTCCAGTTATATCAAGTTCCTTTTGAACTGCATGTATCGCTTCATATACATCGCTTAAGTTATTAATGTCATACTTCTTGCCTGTAAGTTTTTCAGCATCAGCAAGAAGACGTTCCATTTCCTGCTTTGTGCCACCGTAACCAAGTTTAAGGTTATCAAGCATTGTATAATTCTGCTTTGCAAATCCCTGGTAAGCATTCTGTATATCTTGAAGTGGCGTGCCCATCTTATTCATGTTATCAGCCATATCCATCATAGCCATATTTGATATGTCTGCTGCTTTGCTTGTATCTCCGCCAAGAGACTGCAAAAGTGAAGCAGAAAAACTAGTTACATTCTTCATATATTCATTTGCAGAAAGCCCAGCGGTTTTATACGCCTGATTAGCATAGGCTTTCACCTTGTCGGCGGACCCTTTGAAAAGTGTTTCTATACCGCCAATTGATTGTTCAAGTTCAGCTCCTTGACTTAAAGCAGATTTTATTGTTTTTGCTATAGCTGTACCGACACCAAGTGCAATGAACGCCTTTTTAAATGCAGCTCCCAATTTGGACCCCGCTTGTTGTCCAACTTGCTCGGCTCCGATGCTTTTCATTAGGCTGCCTTTTATGCCCTGTGCTGATGGCACTATTTGTATATAAGCTTTTCCAAGTTCTGTTGCCATCAAATACCTCCTAATATATTTTTCTTGGCTCTTTCAAAGTCTTCTTTATTCCTAAAACTGCTTACGTCATTGTTTCTTGTAAAATTCTCAATTATTGATTTCGGTCTATTCCTACCTTTTTCAGCATCCTTTGTTTTTGTCCACAAAAGCAGATTTAACCTATCAATAATTGTTGCCAAAACCTCTGCTAAATCACAGATTAACTCTTTTTTATACTTTGCGATTATCCCGGACAGGGCAATTAGTTTTTTAAATCTTCACCTGCTAGAGTAAATATCTCAGAAAGCTCCTGACTTACAGCCTGTACAGGCACTCTGCCACCTTCTTCTCTTACATGGTCATAAAGTTTCTTTTTCATCTTTTCGCCAAGTATCTTATCAAGTACCTTCGTGATAACAAGTGGCTCATCATCAATCCTTGCAAGAAGTTCGATAAGTTCCATATCTTCAAGGCACTCAGGCTGAATTGTGCAAACAAAGCCTGATGAAGTTTTGATTTTCTTAGCCATTTAGTCTATCCTTTCACGATATATTCATAGTGAGTGTTACCCTGCTGATCAGGAAGTGCAGCAAGAGTGGTTTCATATCCGATTGAATCTTCATCTTGATATGAAATCTCGCCAACTTCTGTAATTTTGCCATTTGGAATTACAATTCTTTTTAGCGTGTTACCGCTTAGGATCATATCGATTACCCAAGCCACTGCAGACTGTTCTTTATTATTTGCTTTGATTTCAATTCCTGTTTCAAGCGTGCCTGTTACATTTTCATCTCCGTAAACCGTTTTCAAAACTTCAAGATTCAATGCTTCAATTAGCGTAAATCCGAAAGTGTCAGGTTTTTCTTTTTGCAAAGTGAGTACAGTATCACCGCCCCACGCTTTCTTTGTTTCTGTATCAGGTGAGTTTTCATTTGTCAGGCCATCTTCACTTATATAGCCAAGTCCTTTAAATGCTTCTTCTAATGCTGTCTTGGCATCTGTTGGCAATTTTGTGCCAATTGGTGCTTTATATATAGCTCCACCTATTGCTGGTTTACCGACCGATACATTGTTTACATCGCTCATGTTTTTCCTCCTAATAATGCACTATGTCATAAACTGCTTGATACCTATACTGTTT
>QWCE01001891.1_pt1 | contig 33360 bp, 31 predicted proteins | sample 1972531 | NCBI WGS metagenome assembly QWCE01 (sample SAMN09866716, study PRJNA288562) | Human gut metagenome isolate term4_stool, whole genome shotgun sequencing... | reverse complement strand
AAAACGGTCAAACCACTCTTTGTCAGACATGAGATATCCATACAGATGTTTGGTTGATGGATTATCTGCAAGAGAATGCAGTGCGGCTTCGTAATTGCGTAGAGCGTCAGGATTATCCAACATATCAGGATTATCTGACATATCAAAATTGCCCACTGCATCAGATATAACGACATTATTATCATCGTTATAAAAAGAAAAGCTATTTTGTTTATTTTTCAATAAAAATCCTTAACATCGATGTTTTTCCTTTCACGTTAAAAATGTAAAGTGACTTGATTGCAATAGTATAAATTACAAAAATATATAAATATGCATATCTATAGATATACTTATAACATATGTTTTGGAAGTATGCAAGTAATATTTAAAATAAATAAATAATATTAATACTTGCAATTATAGACGAGTTATGTTAGTACTAAAATATAAGAAAGAGGTTGGTTTGAATATAATCTTTTAAGCGAGATGATAGAGCACTTGAACGAACCGTTTTATGATGGCCAATATTTGAAATAAATATTATAAAAAAGGATTGTATCACTACTCTTGACAATGAATCATAAAAAATCCCGGTCTGTCCACATTACATACAAAACATATGTAAGTAATGGGACAAGACCGGGATGAATAATTCAGGAACAAGTCTGAATTACTTAGAACGGATTTCCTTAACTAAAGCAACAGCTTCTTCTGTCATCTTCTGAATCTTGTCGAATTCACCAGCTTTAATCATATCACCTTTAACCATCCAAGAACCGCCGCAGCAGAAAATCTTGTCACATGATAAGAATTCTTCAAGGTTAGATGTGTTGATACCGCCTGTAGGCATAATTCTTACTGTTGTGTAAGCTGCACACATAGCTTTGATCATCTTGATTCCGCCAGCTGCTGTTGCAGGGAAGAATTTAACTCTTGTAAGACCTCTCTTAACAGCCTGAGCAAGCTCAGAAGGTGTTACGATACCAGGCATAACAGGAATATTCTTTGAGATACAGTAATCTACAACTTCAGGATCGAAACCTGGGCTTACGATAACTGATGCACCAGCTGCAACAGCTCTGTCAACCTGTTCTGTTGTAAGTACAGTACCAGCAGCGAGTACCATATCAGGATATGCTTCGTGCATAAGACGGATAGATTCCTCAGCAGCTTCTGTACGGAATGTAACTTCTGCACATGGAAGACCACCTTCAACTAAAGCCTTTGCTAATGGAAGAGCATCCTTTGAATCATTTAATACTACTACTGGAATTACTCCAAGTTCTTCAAACTTATCTGCTATATTACTCATTATAATAATAGCCCCTTTCTTTTATTTATTCAGACATATTTTAACATAATATTTAAAAAACTACAATGATGTGATTGTTTTATTTTTGGTTATATCGCAGGTAAGTTTTATCCATTCGTGAATTTCACGGCGGGCGGAGTCTTCTTTTCGATATGCGGCAGAGAATGGAATTAAAAGATTGGGGTCACCAACCTGCATTATGGCAGAGTTATCTGATAATTTCATGGAAGAAAGGTAGCTGTTTAACGTAAATGCAATTCCGTAGCCCTGTTCGGCAAGACGGACTCCGGCATCAATACTGCTTATTTTATAAGTAAGTTCCGGAAGAACATCTGCATAAAGAAGGGCATCTTCTTCAAGCTGGCGAATGCTTTGATTGCTGTGCTGTAAGATAAATCGTTCTTTTTTTACATAGGACAAATCAAGCCATGGATAACTACAAGTGTCCTTTTTTACGGTCATTGATGCGGCAGGATGGTTTTTGGGAAGAATTGCAACAAGGCAGTCATTGTAAATCGTTTCATATGTAAGCCGTGAGTTAATTATACTGTTATATCCAAAAAACATATCAATGTCACCGGCAATAAGCTGCTCTTCAAGCTCAGGAAGATGACCATCTATTGCATAAACAACAGATTGAGGGTAAAGTTTGTTAAATTTAGTCATGACAGTTGGGAAAAGAGATTCTACCTGACGTACCATATAGCCGATACGCAGCCTGACTGCGACATTTTTTCGGATGTCAATCATCCTGTCTTCAAGTTCAAAGCATTTCATCGTAATTTCTCTTGCTGATTTGACAAATTCTTCGCCGGCATATGTAAGTATCATTTTCCGGCCCTTACGCTCAAAAAGCTGCAGACCGAGAGAGTTTTCCAGCTGCTTCAAATGAATGCTTAAAGCCGGCTGTGATAGAAACAGTGCATCAGCGGCTTTTGTGAGATTTCCGTAATTGGCTATAGTAAGTATATATTGCATATCCTTTTCTGTAATCATAAAAATTTCTCCATGTGAAAGTATAAATTTAATTTATACTTTCGATAAAAACATATAATTTCACTTTTGGTTTTTACTATATTAAAATATAAAAAGACAATCGTCAATAACATTACGGTTACTGATAAAATGTTAGTCGAATTTATTTATAATCAGGAAGGAAAAAATTATGCAGCCAGAAGAAAAGCAGAAGAAAAAATGGAAAACGCCGCATACGTTTGTAATTCTTGTTGCAATTATCATTATTGCAGCAATAGCAACGTATCTCATACCGGCAGGTGAATTTACAAGATTTAAAGATGCGGCAACAGGAAAAACACTTGTCGAGGCGGGCAGTTATCACAGAATTGCATCTAACCCGCTCAATCCTTTATTAATTCCGTCAGCTATATACACAGGAATTGTAAAGTCGGCATCAACAATTACATTTATGCTTATAATCGGAGGTGCTTTTGAAGTAATTACATCAACAGGTGCCTTGACAGCATTATGTAAAAAACTTTCAAAGACATTTTCAAAACATAAATATGCAGTTATTCCTGTATTTTTAACTTTATTTTCAATATTTGGATTTACAATGGGAATGTCATCAGAAGTAATGATATTTGTGCCAATCGGAATAACACTTGCTTTATTTCTTGGACTTGATAAAGTTACAGGAACAGCGATGATTGCACTTGGTGCAGCAGTAGGCTTTACGGCGGGTATACTTAATCCTTTCAATGTCGGTGTGGCACAGGATATAGCAGAACTTCCGCTTTTTTCTGGAATGGCTTACAGAATAGTTATCCTTGTCATTCTTCTTGTAGCTACAAGTGCATATATAATTATTTATGCAAAAAAAGTAGCAGCGAATCCTGAAAAGAGTGTTATATATGGAATTCAGGAAGATACAGAATATACATTTGAAGATGTATCTGACAGTATATCAAAGAGCCAGATAGCAGTTCTTGTAATCATGGCAGCAGGATTTGGAATACTTATTTACGGACTTTCTAAAAAAGGCTGGTATTTTGAGGAAATGTCGGGATTATTTATTTTTATGGGAATAGCCTGTGGGCTTGTAAGTGGTTATGGACCAAGCAGGATTGCAAAGGAATTTGGCAACGGAGCAAAAGGTATTGTTGTTGGATGTCTTATAATTGGTATCGCACGTACAGTCGAAGTTATATTAAGTGATGCAAAAATTCTTGATACAATTGTCTATGGAATTGTTAATATTGTTAATGTTATGCCGGGTTCAATTAAAGCAGTCGGCATGTTTATATGCCAGTCACTTATCAATTGTGTAATTGTATCAGGAACAGGTCAGGCAGCAGTAACGATGCCTCTTATGGTACCCGTATCAGATCTTGTTGGAATTTCACGCCAGACAGCAGTTCTTGCATTCCAGCTTGGAGATGGTTTCTCTAACTCTGTGCTTCCAATGTCATCATCACTTATGGGATATCTTGCAGTATCAAAGATTCCATACAGCAAATGGCTCAAATTTATGATGCCGCTTTTCCTTATATGGACTGCATTGGGCTGTTTATTTATGCTTGGGGCACTTATCATAGGATATTAAAATGGAAATAAAAATGATGAATAATTTAAAACAAAAACTTGGAAAATCAATAGAAAACCGTCGCGATGAGCTTACGGCAATGGCTGATAAAATATTTGATTTATCAGAAGTGAGCGGCGAAGAATATCAATCCGCAGAACTTCTTTGCAGCTATCTTGAAAAAGAAGGATTTGAGGTGGAAAGAGGAACGGGATTTCCTACAGCGTTTCGTGCTGAATGGAGAAACGGAAGCGGAGGTCCTGTAATCGGTATCCTTGTTGAATATGATGCACTTGAAAAGATAGGACATGCATGTGGGCATCATCTTCAGGGACCGGCAGGGATTGGTGCAGCAATAGCAGTAAAAGAATGTATGTCAGAGTATCCATGCACAATTGTTGTGTATGGAACTCCGGCAGAAGAAACTCTTGGTGGAAAGATTGTGATGCTTGATAAAGGATATATGAAAGAACTTGATCTTGTATTTATGTCACATGGCTCACCTAATACTTCTGTAGATGAAAAATGCATGGCACTGGAGAATTTTGTTGTAACTTTTCATGGCATAAAGAGTCATGCCGCAATAAGTCCTGAACAGGGCAGAAGTGCATTAGATGCGGCACTTTTATCATTTCATGCAATAGAAATGCTTCGTGAACATGTAAAGGACGATACACGTATGCATTATACAATACGTAATGCAGGAGGTCCTCCAAATGTTGTGCCGGATTTAACGGTTGCGGAATATACTCTTCGCTCTTACAGTACAAAATATCTTGATGAAGTTGTTGAGCGGTTTTATAATATAATCAAAGGTGCTTCGCTTATGACGGATACAACTTATGAAATTCAAAGGGACCTTCCGTTTAAGAGTAAAGTTGTATGCCATAAGGTAAACAATCTTCTGATGGAAAATGCGTCATATGAAAATGCACCTGCAATTGCACCTCCGCGTGAGAAAACAGGCTCAACAGATTTTGGAAATGTGCTGTATGAAGTGCCGGGTTCATGTATAAGAATTGCTTTTACACAGCCTGATGCACAGCCACATTCACAGGAATATCTTGATGCCGGAAAATCACAGGCGGCACATGATGCAATTGTTTATGCAGCTAAAATCATGGCGGATTCAATAAGTGATGTGCTTACTAATCCGGGACTTTTAGAAGAAATAAAAGAAGAGTTTAATGCTGCAAAAGAAAAATAAAATATGCAGGAGTGCAGTTGGGTGAGAGATGAAATGAAATGCCGCTTTTGTGGTGGTATTGTTAATTTGACAGATTCAGTATGTCCGCATTGTGGAAAAGAAAATCCACTTGGAAAAAAATATAATGCTGATATGAAAAAATATCAGGAAAGAACAGATGCAGCAGATGCCAGAGTGATGACGAGCCAGTCATATACTGCGAAAGTATATGTGCGTGGAATATATATAATTATATTGCTGGCTGTTTTTCTGGGGCTTGCCGTTTATATGACTGTAAGTGGCAAAGAATTTGCAAAGAAACAAAAAAAGGCGGCACAAAATTATGATAAAGTAGTGGAGAAGCTTGACAGATATTGGAATTACAAAGATTATTATGGATTTTATAATTATTGTGATAATCTTGAAATCGCCGGCTGGTCAGACGGACCATTTCTTTCATATCATCCACAGATAGAGGCTGCACAGATCTATATATTTGTAAATGATTATATTGCAAAATATCTTGCTTCTGATAATATTTATGATAAGAATAGGGCATTGTCGGATGCCTGTAGTCTCCTTGCGGAATTCTATGATTACAATAATCTTCACTATATATATGGAAAGCCGGCATATGGCGAAGATTCTGACACAAAGGTAAGAGAAATCCATGATGATATGTGTCTGATATTAAAGACGTATTTTTATATTAATGACGAAGAATCAGAAAACATAAAAAACATGAGCAGAAGTCAGATACAGACAGTGATTGAAGATAGTATTAACAGACATGATTCGCAAGGAGACATAAAATGAGTGATATGAAAAAAACAGTAACATGTAAATATTGTTCAGCAGAGTATCCTGAAGAACTTGCAAACTGTCCATATTGTGGCAATGCCAATTTTTACGGTCAGGAAAAAATATATATGCAGAGAATGTCGCAGATAAGAAAAAGACTGGCATCCCTTGCTTATATTGACAAAAAAATAATTTTAAAAGAAATCTTGAAAATTGCCGGAATTACTGCTGCCGTAATAGCAGTTATAATAGCTGTGATTTTTACAATTATATCAATTGACAAAAATAATTATTCAAAGCAGATAAATGAGATGAGAGGGAATATTATTAATGAAATCCAGTGAAAAAAGCCACAAAGCATCAATGAATAATTTTGATAAAGAATATAACAGGACAGAAAAAGAAGTTTATAAAAAGACACAGAAACGTGAAAAAATTGCTTCTAAAACTGCTCTGTCTGCTGTTATACCGGCAGTATTACTTATATTGTTCATATCAGCATTTTTGGTTGAACCGATTAATAAGGCAGTAAAAAAATCAAAGATTGACAGCAGTAAAGTTAAGATTAGTGAACAGATATATTCTTATCTTGATAATGGTGACTATGTAGGTTTATCTAAGTATAGTGATTCAATTGATGCATTGGATAACAATTCATTTTCAGAAGAATATCCGGTACTTATGGCTGCAAGATATTATTCATGGTCGCAGTCATTTATGAATAAACAGGATAATAATTATAACCTTGAAGAGCAGGATATATCCGGTTTAAGTGAATATCTTTCAAAATTTTATTATTACTCCCAGATTTCAGCATATAACGATAAAAATAGTACAATATCAGATAAAAATAAATCATATCTTGATAAGATGAGAAAAGATATGGGGAATCTTTTAAAGCAGTATTATCATGTTATTGATGATGATTTAGATAAAATAGCAGAGTATTCGCAGGCATCAATAAGCAGATGTCTTATAGAGAGGAGCTTACATGAAAATTAAGAAAAAAATTGTAATAATGGACATTATTATTGTGCTTCTCGTCCTGGTTAATGCCTGCATGATAATAGCAATAAAAGAAAACAGTGATAATATTAATGTTGACAGTAAAACATATTTCCTGATGAAGTTATATGGTGAAGATGAGTATGGAAAAGCTGTTGATTATGCACAGAAATATTCATTAAAACTTGAAGAAAATAAAAAGAATGCAACACAGGATTTTAAAGAGTGTGTGGCTGTTGCGGATTATTATAAGGCGGCATTTTATAAAAATGTATATGCTGTTGGCAAAGACTCACAAAAATTGTCACAGATGGAACAGAATATGGAAGATGCACAAAAAAGAATGGGGGAAATGTCCCCCATAAAAGTAAAAATAGACCGCATGTTAGAAGAATACATGGTCGCCAATAATTAATTTATCATCATCAATGCTTCCGCGGTAAGCGTGGAAATAGAGGCAGTCTACGTTAATATAACCAGTAAGGACTGCTGTTGCAGCTTCAACGCATGCACTATCTGCACCTCTTGCAAGGACTATTGCAAAACGTCCGCTTGCAACCGGCGAAAATTGTCCGGGAGCAAATATGACTTCCTGTATTGTATTGGCAAAACGTGGATTGCGTACACGGTTTATAATGACACTTCCCACAGCACATTTTCCTTCATATGACTGGTTTCCGGCTTCACATTCAATAATAGCTGCGAGCATATCAATGTCGGAAGCAGTATAATCTATATGGGGATAATTGTTTCCCCCGGCATTTAAACTGTTATTTTTTTCCTGCTCACGTTTGGCAGCTTCCTCGGCTTCACGTATCCGCTCTTCTTCAAGCTGTTGTTCATACTGGAGGGCAAGTTCTTCAAACTTTGTAATATCATCACTGTTAGATGCAAGCTCCTGTTGTTTTGAATCAAGAAGTGCATTAAGTCGTTCTGACTGTCTGGATGATTCAGACTTTAATTTATCTAAAGAAGCATAATCTTTTTCAAGTTCATCACTGTTTTCGGCTATCTGCGTTATTATATTTTCCATTTTTTCAAGCATTCTTCGGTCATATGAAGACAATTGCGTCACATATTCTGATTTTGATAAAAAATCGGAAAGTCCCTGTGAACTTAGAATGATATCAAGGGCATTCTGGCTGCCATGTTCATACATATATTGAATCCGTAATTTCATTGCAGCGTATTGTTCGGTTTTTTGTTTGTCAAGTTCTTCTTTCTGCATAGAAAGGTCATCAATTTTATCTGATAAATCCTGCATCTTTTCGTCAATTTCAGTAAGAGACCTGTTGATATCATCAATCTGTGAGACAAGGTCTGACATATCGGATGAGATATCCGCCTGCTGCTGCCTTAATTCCTCAAGCTTCTGATTTGCACCGTCAAGGTTATCCTGTGTAGTGGCATATGAAATATATGGAATTGTAAGAGACAGACTCAAAGTGCAGGCAGCTAATATATATTTTTTATATGTTATAAAATTTTTAAGCTTTTTTAAAATAAATCCCAAAATAAAACTCCTTAAAAATCATGTCATTTATTAGCATAATTATAATATAAGCGTACTATAAAGTCCATTGGATAAAATTGCAAGAGACGTTTTAAAGTGTTATTATTAACAAAATAAACAATATATGAGGAATGATATGTACGAACTTGATGATTTGAATATGGACGAAGCTGTTTTAAAACAATATTCAGGAGAAGAAGAAAAAATTACAATTTCGGAAAAAATAGATAATAAGAAGATAGTTTCAGTTGGGGCATTTGCGTTTAGTGAGCATAGGGAAATTGTTGAAATAACACTGCCGGAGACAGTCGTTTCGATTGGTGCACATGCATTTTACAATTGCAGGAATCTTGCATCAATAACACTTTATGATACCGTTACGGATATTGGTGATGGTGCATTTAAAAACTGTTACAGGCTTCATAACATAAATATAATCGGAACAGGTCTGAACACTAAGTGTTTAAAAGGTGTTTTGTCGGAAGTAAATAATGAAGTTAAGGTGACTATACATTACGACGATGATGATGCCGTGCTGGTATTTCCATATTATCTTTATAATTATGAAGAAAATACGCCGGCAAGAATTGTTAATCAGATTACGGAAGGTTCAGGGATACAGTACAGGGAATGTGTCGACGGTACTGATGTTAATTATATGCAGTATGACAGATTATTTCAGGCAGGAATGTATATTGATGTTAAAGATGCATCGTATAAGATTGCATGTTACAGGTTGAAGTATCCATATAAATTATCTGAAGATGCAAAACGGCAGTATAAAGATTATCTTAATAAAAATATTATTGAGATAGTGAATGATATGGTGAAAAATGAAGATTATGACGGTTTAAACCTTATATTTTCCATGGAAATACTTGACCGTGAATCATGTATGTCATGTATAGATACTGCAAGAGAAAATTCTCATATGGAGGGGCTGGGGCAGCTTCTTGCATATCAGAAACAGCATTTTGCACCTTCTCACAGAAAGTTTGAATTTTGAATCCAATGCAAAATGATATTAAAAGTGATATATTGATATTATCAACAAACAAAGTGGCAGCTTTATTATTATAGTTAAGGAAAGATAAGTGGAAGACAATATTAATACTAAGAACAAAGAAGAAAGAGATTGGGAAAAGACGGGAATAAAGGTTCTTGATATGGCAAAACAGGAACTTTTTCTTGGAATGCGTTATATGTTTCTTGCATTGAATATGCTTGGGTATAAGGCGGACAGGCGTATCAGGTTTGTGGCGACAGACGGCAGCTTCCTTTATTATAATCCTGTTCTTCTTATAGAAAATTACAAAAAGAATCCGACAGATGTCAACAGGGCGTATTTACATATGATAATGCACTGTCTGTTCAGGCATATATATGACGCAGAAAAGTATAAAGACGAATACGATATACAGCTTTGGAATCTGTCATGTGATATATGTGCAGAATATCTTGTTGATGGAATTGAATTAAGCTGTGTTATAAAGCCGGAGAATACAAAGCGGCAGCAGATATATAAGGAGATTCTTGATAAAAGCCGTGTGCTTAGTGCAGCTAATATATTTTATATATTAAAGACGCAGATGAATAATCAGGCACAGATGTGGATTGCATCAGGGGAGTTTGAAGTTGACGACCATGCATACTGGTATGCAGATCAGAGCAATAAAGATAACAGAAGCTCCGATGAAGATAATAATGAACAGGAAGAAAAGTGGGAGAATGCTGCGAAGAAGATGCAGTCGGCAATGACATTTGATTCGGGTAGAGGAGATACAAAAGGCAATCTTTTAAAGATGCTCAAAGCAGTTAATCACAAGGAAATATCTTATCGTGATTTTTTGAGAAAATTTGCTGTGACAAGAGAAAGTATGCATGTGGATATGGATTCATTTGATTATGGATTTTATAATTACGGAATGACTGTGTATGGTAATATGCCTCTTATAGAAGAACTTGAATACAGGGAAGAGAGCAGGATTAAGGATTTTGTTATAGTGATAGATACATCAGGGTCATGTGCATTTACGCTTGTCCAGAAGTTTATTAATGAAACTTTGGGAATTCTTACAGAATCAGATTTGTTTTTTGAAAAAATCAGACTGCATATTATACAGTGTGATAATCAGGTTCAGGAAGATATTGTTATAAATGATTTGAAACAGGCAGAAAGTTTCAAGGATAATTTTGCTGTAAAAGGTTTTGGAGGAACAGATTTCCGGCCGGCATTTAATTATATAGAAAAATTAAGACAGATGGGAGAACTCAAAAGTCTTAAAGGTGTGCTTTATTTTACGGACGGATATGGAATTTATCCTGAACATAAGCCACCATATGATGTTGCATTTGTTTTTCCTGAAATGTATGATGCAGACAGAATTGTGCCGGGCTGGGCAATAAGAGTTGAATGGAAAGTTGAGGAATAACATGAATATTGAAAGAGCAAAGGAAGAAATAAAGAATACAGTAAAAGCATATCTTGCAAAAGATGAGGATGGGAATCCGCTTATTCCGTCTGTGCATCAAAGACCGGTACTGCTTATCGGACCTCCGGGAATTGGTAAGACTGCAATAATGGATCAGGCAGCAAGAGAATGTGGTATATCACTTGCTGCATATACTATGACACATCATACAAGACAGAGTGCGATGGGTTTGCCTTTTATTGATAAAAAGGTATATGATGGAAATGAATATTCAGTTACATCATATACAATGAGTGAGATTATTGCATCTGTGCATGATAAGATTGAGAAGACAGGAATAAAAGAAGGTATTTTATTTATAGATGAGATAAATTGTGTATCTGAGACACTTGCACCTGTTATGCTTCAGTTTCTTCAGGCAAAGATGTTTGGAAATACGAAAGTTCCGGATGGATGGATAATTGTTGCAGCGGGGAATCCACCGGAATATAACCGTTCAGTCAGGGATTTTGACGTTGTTACACTTGACCGTGTCAAGTATATAGAAGTTACGCCGGATTATGATATTTGGAAGAATTATGCACGAAAAAAAGGCATACATGCAGCAGTTCTTTCTTATCTTGATGCAAGACAGGAGAACTTTTATAAGATAGAAACTACGGTTGAAGGCAAGCGTTTTGTCACAGCCAGAGGATGGGAAGATCTGTCTGATATAATAAAGGCATATGAAAAGCTTGGAATTTCTGTGGATGAGCAGGTGATTTCACAGTATCTTCAGGATGAAGATACTGCTATGGATTTTGCCAATTATCTTGCATTGTATTACAAATATGAAAAATCTTACAATGTCAAAGATATTCTTTTGGCAAATACAGCACAGAGTGTGTATACTCGTCTGGCAAAAGCACCATTTGATGAGAGAATAAGTGTAGTGAGTCTTGTCCTGGGAGCATTAAATGCTGAATTTAAAAAGTATTACAGAATGACAATGACGGCACAGAAACTTTTCGATGAATTAAAGTTTTTTCAGAAAAATGAAGCACTTGTATTTTCGGATGTTGTTAAAGATATGAGAAACACATATCTGCGTGATAAAGAAAAAGGCCTGTGGGATGAAGATGCACAGGCTGTTAATGCGGCTGTAATACGTGAAATTGGTGATTATGAACTGGCAGTAAAAAATGCAGGTGTCAGTGAACATACAGATGTGTTTACAATAATTTCATCAGAATTTATGAAACTTTCAGATAAACGTGAGGCATTATCACAACAGATTATGTTAGAATTAAACAATGCTTTTGATTTTGCCGAGAAAGCGTTTGGACATGGACCGGAGATGGTTCTGTTTGTGACTGAGCTGGCAGCAGGATTTTACAGTATATCATTTATACAGGAGAATGGTTGTGATAAATTTTATTATTACAATAAGAATATGTTAAGAGATAATGCAAGACAGCAGCTTTTGGACGAGATATAAGCAAAAATACATCGCTTCGGGAAAGGAAATGTTATGCTTGAGTTAAATGGAATAAGAAAAACTTATGTTACGGGGACGACATCGGTTGAAGCTCTTAAAGGGATAGATTTGAAGTTCCGTGACAGTGAATTTGTTTCAATATTGGGCCAATCAGGATGTGGAAAGACCACTCTTCTTAATATAATAGGAGGACTTGATAAGTACACAAGCGGTGATTTGAAGATTAATGGCAGATCGACAAAAGATTTTAAAGACAGGGATTGGGATGCATACAGGAATAATTCTATTGGATTCGTATTCCAAAGCTATAATCTTATTCCGCATCAGACAGTTTTGTCAAATGTTGAACTTGCACTTACATTGTCTGGTGTGTCAAAAGCCGAGAGAAGACAGCGTGCAACAGAAGCACTTGAAAAAGTAGGTCTCAAGTAGCAGATTCATAAGAAACCGAATCAGATGTCAGGTGGACAGATGCAGAGAGTTGCAATAGCGAGAGCACTTGTCAATGACCCGGATATACTTCTTGCAGATGAACCTACAGGAGCACTTGATACACAGACAAGTATCCAGATAATGGATTTGCTAAAAGAGATTTCAAAAGACAGGCTTATAATAATGGTAACGCACAATCCGGAACTTGCAACACAGTATTCAACAAGAATAATAAGACTTCTTGATGGAACAATAACGGATGACAGTAATCCATATAATGGTGAAGACGATAATATTACAACGAAGACAGATGAGGATTCTTTAACTGATAAAAAGTCAGGTAAAACAAAGAAAAAGAAGACATCTATGTCATTTTTTACAGCGTTAAGCCTTAGTCTTAATAATCTTATGACAAAAAAGACAAGGACAATCCTTACTGCTTTTGCTGGAAGTATCGGAATTATAGGTATTGCACTTATCTTGTCAATATCCAATGGTATTCAGAATTATATTGACCGCATGCAGAGAGATACACTTTCAAGTTATCCTATACAGCTTCAGAAAGAAAGTGTCGATGTCAGTAGCATGATTGAGAATATGATGGGTAATAAAGATAAAAATGTTGATCATGACAAGGATAAGATTTACAGTAATAACATTATGACTGATATGGTAAACAGTATGGTTGCTGAGGTAAACAGCAATAATCTTAAAGCATTTAAGTCATATCTTGAAAATCATAAGAGTGATGTTGATGGTTATATAAGTGATATACAATATAGTTATGATGTTCCGTTATACATTTATTCAACTGATACATCAGATGGTGTTACACAGCTTAATCCAAGTTCTGTTATGGAAAATATGTATGGAATGTCTGTATCAGGTGACGGCATGATGTCAGCGGGCATGCAGAATACAAGTGTATGGTCACGTCTTTTTGATAACAGACAGATGCTTGATGAACAGTATGATCTTATAGCCGGAAGCTGGGCAGATAATTACAACGAAGTTATGCTTGTGGTAGATGAAAATAATGAGATAGATGATTATACATTGTATTCACTTGGATTTAAGGATCCGGCCGAAGTAAAGAAAATTTTTAAGAATGTTATGGCTGGAAATTCATATGAGACAGAAGAAACACAGTATACATATGATGAAGTCCTTGACAAGAAGTTCAAACTTGTTCTTCCTACAGATTTGTACAGATATAATGATACATTTGGAATATGGGAAGATGCATCACATGATGATGAATATATGACAACAGTTGTGAATAATGCTGAAGAGGTTAAGATTGCAGGAATTATAAGAAAAAATCCTGACGCGGCAAGTGTTTCAGTAAGCAGTGGTGTTGCATATACAAAGGATTTAATGCCTTATATAATTGAAAAAGTAAATGAAACACAGATTGTAAAACAGCAGCTCGCAGATCCTGAAAAAGATGTATTTACAGGAATGTCATTTGATAATGATAAGACATCAATTTCAACACTTGAAAATAACAAATCATTACTTGGCATAGCAAGTGAAGACAACCCTTCAGAGATTGATATATATGCTAAAGATTTTGATTCAAAAGAAAAACTTCAGGATTTTATTAAGAATTATAATGACGAAGTAACAGCTGATGGAAGAGATGAGGATACAATAAATTATACTGATTATGTAGGAATCCTTATGTCATCTGTAAGTACTATTATTACAGCAATTTCTTCGGTTTTAATTGCATTTGTAGCGATTTCCCTTGTGGTTTCATCAATAATGATTGGAATTATAACATACATTTCAGTTCTAGAGAGAACAAAAGAAATTGGTGTTTTAAGAAGTATAGGTGCATCAAAGAAGGATGTATCAAGAGTATTTAATGCAGAAACTCTTATTGAAGGTTTCGTATCAGGGGCGATGGGTATAATAATAACATTGATTTTGTGTATACCGGCTAATGCTGTTATAAAAAATGTAACAGATATTTCTAATGTGGCACAGCTTCCTGTTGCAGGTGCAGTGATTCTTGTTATTATAAGCATGCTGCTTACAACAATAGCAGGACTTATTCCGGCTAAGATGGCGGCAAAGAAAGATCCGGTTGTTGCATTAAGAACAGAATAATATGATTTACAGGCTATTTACTTTCAAACTTTACTGTGTTAAAATATTAAATGGTTATTTAAAAAGGCTTTTGTGTTAAAGTCGCAGAAATGGGGTAGGTGTATGAACAGTAAATTAAAAACTCCGGCGGTTGAGCAGCTTTTCGAGGCTGTTCTCAGTCTTGAAAATAAGGATGAGTGTTTTGATTTCTTTGAAGATGTATGCACAATCAATGAATTACTCTCATTGGCTCAGAGATTTGAAGTTGCAAAGATGTTAAGGGAACATAAGACATATCTTGATATAGCAGAAAAGACAGGAGCATCAACTGCAACAATAAGCAGGGTAAATCGTTCACTTAATTATGGCAACGATGGATATGACCGAGTATTTAAAAGACTCAATATGCTGGAAGAAACAGAAGAATAAATGATAATTGTGTAAATAAAAATCCCGGATGATTGTATAAAATGATTTTCCATAATTTAGTATATGGACTCGTCACAATCATCCGGGATTTTATAATATAAAATTCTGATAAAAATATTTATTTCTTATTATCTTTTTCATTAGATTTATTGTCTTTGATATGCTTTGAAGAGTAATCATCAATAAGTGTTTCAATCATATTTTTTTTCATATAAACATCAAAACTTAAAAGTGATATAAGACTGAATAACTCAAGGAAATCACGCTGTTCTTCATCTTCAACATATTCAAATGACTTGCCGGCAATGCGTGCTTTTTCAAGTGTATCTCTTGAGAGAGCTGCAGCTTGTGATTTGCATAAGTTAAATACTTCTCTGTATATATCTTCCATATCAGGTGTTTTGTCTGTATCAAAACAGTTTTCAGTAAGCGGATTAATAAGCTTTTGTATATCGCTTATTGAAAGAAGATTTTTTAGGTAGTAAATAAAAGCAAGAATATAAAGATGATCCCTTGAATACTTTTTTTTGACGGGAGGCGGAAGAAGATTGTTTTTTGTATAATTATTAATCATTGTCTTAGTAAGAATCTTGTCATCTTCATGGCGTTTACTGTCACTTAAATGTTCATCCATAAAAGTTGTAACCTGATCCATGTAAAGATTGATGCCGGGAACATCGCCCGGCTTTATATAATTAAGCTTTGTCATCTTGCGAAGCATTGATGATACAAGCTCTTTGTTATCGTTAGCCATAGTAACCCTCGTTTCTTCTTAAAGTTTATGTCTGTGCTCTATTATATAGTATTAAAAACCATATGACAAGAGGCATATACATCCAAAAGTAAAAAATGTTATATAAAAATCTTATTGACAAAAAAATAAAACTGTATTATTGTACTATATGAGTAATACAATAATACAAAATAAGAGGTGATTATTTGGAATGGAACTTTGATGAGAATACACCTATTTATCTACAGATAATTGAACAGATAAAAAAGTGTATTGCAACTGGTGAACTTCAGGCAGATGAGAAACTTCCGGCTGTCAGGGAGCTGGCAGTAACAGCCGGAGTTAATCCGAATACAATGCAGAAAGCACTGTCACAGCTTGAAAATGAAGGTTATCTTTACTCAATAAGAACTTCCGGACGTTATGTGAGCAAACAGGCTGATAAGTCGCATCAGCTTCAAAAAGAACTTACAAAACAATATGCGGACGCCTTTATTGAAAATATGAAAAGCCTTGGTTATGAAAAAGATGAAGCAGTAAAGATTCTTGCAGATTATATATCAGGCAGTAAATAAGATAACGAACAGGATGTTAAATCTTACAGGGAAATAAGGAGATTTTTATGGATGTATTAGTAGAATGTAAGGGACTTAAAAAAAGTTATGGAAAAATTCCGGTTATAAAAGAACTTGATTTGTCACTCGAAAGAGGAAGAATAATAGGAATTCTTGGACCGAATGGAAGTGGAAAGACAACTCTTATAAAAATACTTGCCGGTATTTTAAATAAAAATGATGGTGAAGTGACAATAAGCGGAAAGAGTATAGGAATTGAGACCAAAAAGATTGTTTCATACCTTCCGGAACGTACATATTTTTCACCAAATATGAGAGTAAAAGATACAATTAACTTTTTTGAGGATTTTTATGAAGATTTCAGAAGAGACAGGGCTGAACAGATGCTTGAAAGCCTTAATATTTCAAAGAATTCAAAAATTAAACAGCTTTCAAAAGGAACAAGGGAGAAAGTGCAGCTTGTTCTTGTTATGAGCAGGGAAGCAGAGGTGTATCTTTTAGATGAGCCTATGGGTGGCGTTGACCCGGCGGCAAGAGATTATATTTTAAAGACTATTCTTACAAATTATAACGAAAATGCAAGTGTTATTATTACAACGCATCTTATAAGTGATGTTGAGAAAGTTCTGGATGATGTTGTTTTTATAAAAAATGGAGAAATAGTTTTTCATAAGGATGTTGATGTTATCAGGGAAGAAAAAAATATGAGTATTGATTCGTTATTCAGGGAGGTATTCGCATGTTAGGTAAACTTATAAAATATGAGATGAAAAGTCAAGGGTTTATGTATGCCGGTATATATATTATTGTTATGATTTTAAGTATTGTTACATTTGGTGCATATAAGATAAATACAGCTATGGGTGGCAATCCTGTGTTTTCAACAATTTACAGATTTGCTATTGCAGGAGCTGTTATTGCACTTATTGCGATGTTTATTATTACACTTGTAATGTCAATATTAAGATACAGGAATAATCTTTTAAAGGATGAAGGCTATCTCATGCACACACTTCCTGTATCTGCAGCCAGCCTTCATTTTAGTAAAATGATTGCTTCAATAATATGGTTTGCTGGAGATTTCATTGTTTTGATGATGTCAATAGGATTTATCACAGGTGATTTAAGATATTCATGGATAAAAAAACTTAAAAAGTTCATGTCGGCAGAGACAGCCGGAACTGCAACAGGGATGGTTATATCAGGTATAACAGGGACTGTTGTTGCAATTACAGTGTTATATATTATTATTTCGATAATTTCGGCATTGAGCACATTTTATGTATGCCTTGACCTTGGAAGCCTGTCATATTCAAGTAAGGGAATTATGGCTTTTGTGTGGTATATAATTCTTTATTTTGTCGGACAGATTCTTTCGCTTATAGGGCTCATAATTCTTTGTATTATCATGTATGGCGGCAATTTTATGGAGGTTATGCAGATGCCGCAGTCAGATGCCGCAACAATTGGTTTTGTAAAGGGTACTTTTATAATGGCAGGCATAATATCTGTAATTTTAATAATAGTATATAATTTTATAAGTATTTATATTTTGGACAGAAAATTAAATCTTGAATAAATAGCGTGACAATTAAGTACATATATTATATAATTATTTCATAGCACGGCAAAATGCCGTTAATAAAAAATATTTTTAGCAAAATCCATTGTGTAAATGTGGGGCTTTTGCAGAGGAGGATTTTATGGGTATTTTAACAAGATTTAAGGACATTATGGCATCTAATATCAATGCACTTCTTGATAAGTGTGAGGATCCTGAAAAGATGATTGATCAGTACATGAGAAATTTAGAGAGCGATCTTGGCAAGGTAAAGGCTGAAACTGCTTCTGTTATGGCAGAAGAGACAAGAGCAAAAAGAGAACTTGACGAGTGTACAGAGCAGATTAATAAGATGCAGTCATATGCTGAGAAGGCACTTACAGCAGGCAATGAAGCTGATGCAAGAAGCTTCCTTGAAAAGAAGCAGCAGCTTGTTACAACTCAGACAGCACTTCAGCAGGCATATAATGTGGCAGCAGATAATGCATCAAAGATGCGTCAGATGCATGATAAGCTTGTAAAAGATATTGATAATCTTGAGGCAAGAAGAGCAGCAATTAAAGCTACAGTTAAGGCTGCAAAAGCTCAAGAGAGAATTAATAAAGTTGGCACAAGCGTAACAGGTGCTAATAACAGCATGGAAGCATTTACAAGAATGGAAGCAAAGGCAAACAAGATGCTTGATGAGGCTAATGCAATGGCAGAACTCAATTCTTCACAGGAAGATACAAATATTGATAATCTTGCAGCAAAGTACGATGAAGCACCAAATAATGCTGCTGTTGATGATGAACTTGCAGCTTTAAAGGCTAAGATGGGCTTATAATTTTTATAAGTTAAAGGAGTAAAATAATGGGTTTATTTGGTAAACAGCTGGCCAACGTCGTTGAGTGGGAAGAGTACAGAGATGACATTATTTTTTGGAAATGGACTAACCGCGAGATTAAAAAGGGAAGCCGCTTAATCATAAGACCGGGTCAGGATGCCATTTTTATGTATAATGGCGTTATAGAAGGAATATTTAAAGAAGAAGGAAGTTTTGATATTGAATCAGATATCATACCATTCCTTTCTACATTAAAGGGATTTAAGTTTGGATTTAACAGTGGAATGAGAGCGGAAGTTCTTTTTGTAAATACTAAGGAATTCACAGTTAAATGGGGAACTAAGAATCCTATATCAATACCGACACAGTCAGCAGCAACACCGGGTGGTATACCTATAAGAGCTTTCGGAACATTTACATTCAAGGTAGATGATTATGTAGCACTTATTGATAAGATTGCCGGTATAAAGCAGATTTATAAAGTTGATGATGTTAAGGAACGTGTAGTTGCTGTTCTTGATCAGCTTCTTATGAAGTGGATAAGTAAAGAAGGCAAAGATATGTTCAATCTTCAGGCTAATGCATATGAGATAGCTAATGGTATTAAGGAAGACCTTGATATGCAGATTTGTAAGCTTGGTCTGACAATAACAGATTTTATGATTTCAAGCTTTTCATATCCTGAAGAGATTCAGAAGATGCAGACTAAAGCTGCTTCACAGTCTATGGTTGGTGATATGAATAAGTATTCACAGATGGCTATGGCTGATTCACTTGAAAAAGGTGGTGGACGTTCTAATATTGCGGGTGATATGATGAGCATGCAGATGGGAATGGCAATCGGTCAGCAGATGATGAATAATATGAATCAGGCTAATACAGCTTCTGGCATGCCTCAGGCGGGAACAGCACAGACATGTAATGGACCAAAGTTCTGTCCTGAGTGCGGAACACCTGTAAATGGTGCCAAGTTCTGCCCGAACTGTGGTAAAAAACTTATCGGTTAATTTATAATAATTATAAAACTGCCGCGTTGCATAGGATGAATTCCGTGACTTCGTGGCAGTTATTTTGACTTTTAATATATGGAGAAGTAAGATGAATTTAGACGGTTTAAATGATATGCAAAAAAGAGCAGTCAAGAGAACTGAAGGACCGCTTCTTATAATAGCTGGTGCCGGAAGCGGCAAAACACGTGTGCTTACGCACAGGATAGCCTATCTTATTGAAGACTGCGATGTTGCACCATATAATATACTTGCAATTACATTTACAAATAAAGCTGCAGCTGAGATGAAAGAGCGTGTGGAAAAGATAACACCGCTCGGAAGCCAGGTGTGGGTAAGTACATTTCATTCGACATGTGTAAGAATTCTTAGAAGATACATAGACCGTCTGGGTTATGATACTAATTTTACGATATATGATACGGATGACCAGAAGAGTGTTATAAAAGAAGCGTGCAAAAAACTTAACATTGACACAAAAATGCTCAAAGAACGCACAATCATGAGTGCAATTTCAAGGGCAAAGGACGAGCTTGTCACTCCTGACGAAATGGAGATAAATGCAGGCAACGATTATAATGCAAAAAGAATTGCCGGTGTTTACCGTGAATATCAGAAAATGCTCAAAACGAATAATGCACTTGATTTTGATGATTTGATATTTAAAACTGTCGAGCTTTTTAAACAAAATGAAGACATTTTGACTGCATATCAGGAAAGATTCCGCTATATCATGGTGGATGAGTATCAGGATACAAATACAGTGCAGTTTAAATTTGTGAGTATGCTTGCCGGAAAATATGGAAATCTCTGTGTTGTCGGTGATGATGACCAGTCAATATATAAGTTCAGAGGTGCCAATATCCAGAATATTCTTAATTTTGAAAATACATTTGATTCTGCAAAAGTAATAAAGCTTGAGCAGAATTACCGTTCAACTAAGACTATTCTTGAAGCGGCAAACAGTGTTATTAAAAATAATCTTGGTAGAAAAGACAAGACGCTCTGGACAGCTAATAATGAAGGTGAAAAGATTAATTTCTGTCTTTATGAAGATGCATATAAAGAAGCGGAAGGCGTTGTAAATGGAATCTGTGCAAAGGTAAGAGATGGATGGAACTATAATGATATAGCTATCCTTTACAGAACAAATGCACAGTCAAGACTTCTAGAGGAACGTCTTATTGTAAGAAATGTTCCGTACAGGATATACGGTGGTGTTAATTTCTATCAGCGAAAAGAGATTAAGGATATACTTGCATATCTTAAAACAATTGATAATGGAATGGATGCACAGGCAGTACGTCGTATTATTAATGTCCCAAAGCGTGGAATCGGTGCAACAACACTCGAACGTATACAGAATTTTGCAGATTATAACGGATGTACATTCTGGGATGCTTTGTGTAATGCTTCGCAGATTCCTGACATCGGACGCTCTCTTAATAAGATAGAAAATTTTGTGACACTTATTCTGGGATTTAAGGCAAAACAGGAATATATGTCAATACAGGAACTTACTGAGTCGGTTGTAAGAGACACAGGATATATAGAATATCTGTCTGAGAGTGAAACAAAAGAAGAAGTAGAAAACAGACAGGAAAATATTGATGAATTTATCAATAAAATTGTAAGTTACGAGGTGGGAGATGCACAAAATGATTTTGATGATTCAGTAAATAATACTTTGGAATCGACATCTGTTGCAGATGTCAAAGAGGCTGTTCAGGTTGCTGACAATGAACATTTTAAGCCTACATTGAGCGGATTTTTGTCTGAAGTTGCACTTATTGCTGATATTGATAATCTTGACCAGTCAGGCAATCAGGTGATGCTTATGACGCTCCACAGTGCAAAAGGTTTGGAATTTCCTATTGTATACATGACAGGACTTGAGGATGGACTTTTTCCGAGCTATATGACAATCGTATCTGATGACCCGACGGATGTAGAAGAAGAACGCCGTCTTTGTTATGTGGGAATTACGCGTGCACAGAAAGAACTGAACATAAGTAGTGCAAAACAGCGTATGGTTCATGGTGAAACACAGATGAATAAAGTATCACGTTTTGTCAATGAAATTCCAAAGGAACTTTTAAATATTGAAAATCAGGCAACAGGTTATAATAAGTCAAAGATTGCTTTTGGCGGTGAGACAGAGCCCGGAGAGTCATCGAAATTTAATTTCCGTGCGAGTGCAAAAGACGCATTAAGCAGATATGGAAGCGGCAATACAACTTCATATTCAAGCTATAATACAAACCGTGTGAGTATTTCGGGAAAAACAGGATATGCAAAACGAGGAAATGTTACAAATTATGGAAGTACATCAACAGGTTATAGTAGTGCGGGAAGAACTTTTACGGGTGTACAGCGTGATGCCGTAAAAAATGTTTCTTCTGCATCGACGAATAAAAAAGTAGGCTTTGGTAAAGAATTTCCTATGGATATATTCGATTTGAAAAAGTCAGGGAAAACTGTTTCAAGCATATCAAAAAATGTTGATAATCCGAGTGCAAAAACGGGTGTTGGTGCACAACCACAAGGACAGACATCTTCAGGTCTTTCATCACGACTTGGTTATAATGTGGGAGACATGGTCTCACATGTGAAATTCGGCAAAGGAAAAGTGCTTTCAATCGATGCGGCAACAAGAGACTACATGGTAACTGTGGAGTTTCAGGAGTATGGCATAAAAAAGATGCTTGCTGGTTTTGCACGATTAAAAAAACAGTAGTAAAATCGTTTTTTTTATGATACAATGATTTTATAAAAATTTGAAATGATAAAATTGAAGAAATAAATGAAAGGGGCATATATTATGAATAAAGATAAGATTGAAGAATTAATTGCGGCCAGTAAGCTTGGCGAACTTCTCCATAAGAAGGAAGAAGAGGAAGAAAAAAATAAGTGCTGTAAATGGGTGCTTATTGTTCTTGCAGTAATCGGTGCTGTAGCTGCTATAGCAGCAATTGCATATGGTGTATACAGATATTTTACACCAGATTATCTTGATGATTTTGATGATGATTATGATGACGATTTTGAAGATGATTTCGAGGATGACTTTGAAGACGAAGATAAGTAATTATCATATTCAATTGGAAGTTTAATGTTGCCACCGGTCGTGCGTCTGTTCGGCTGGTGGCATATTTTTCGTATGAAGCGGATATATTTTATACCTGTAGAAACTGAATATGTTGTATTATGCAGGTCGTGGGAAAATAGAGATTAAAGCTGTCAGGCTTGGAAGGAGCATATGTGAGAAAAGGCGATATTTGTGAAGGATATGTAGAGAAAATTGATTTTCCTAATAAAGGGTATGTGTGGGTTGATGAGGATGGCATGAAGACAAGAGTTATAGTTAAAAATGCAGTGCCGGGACAGAAAGTAAGATTTGCAGTTAACAAAAAACGCAAAGACAAATGTGAAGGAAGACTGCTTGAAGTTCTCGAAAATTCACCTCTTGAAAAAAAGTGTTATGAAGAGGGAAAAGTTTGTAAATATTTTGGAAAATGCGGCGGTTGTGTATATCAGAGCATGGAGTATAGCGAGCAGTTAAAGATGAAAGAAAGTCAGGTGAAAAGCATACTTGACGAAGCTGTAAAAGGTGATTTTGAATTTGAAGGAATAATCGGAAGTCCCGTTAATGAAAGCTACCGTAATAAGATGGAATTCACTTTTGGCGATGAAGTAAAAGGCGGTGAACTTGCACTCGGACTTCATAAAAGAAACAGTACATATGATATTGTCACAGTAAATGGATGTAAAATTGTGGATAACGATTTCAGCAGAATACTTGATTGTGTCTGCAGCTATTTTAAAAAGAAAAATCTGCCATATTTTCATAAGATGACACATGAAGGATATTTAAGACATCTTCTTGTGAGAAAAGCAGTAAAAACAGGTCAGATTCTTGTTGATATAGTAACAACAACCCAGCTTGATTTTGATATGTCTGAAATTACTGAAAAATTACGAAATCTCCAGCTTGACGGATTACTTGTCGGGTTTTTGCATACTTATAACGACAGTATTGCTGATGTTGTAAAAAATGAGCGTACAGAGATACTTTTCGGACAGGATTATATTCAGGAAGAGCTGCTAGGACTTACATTCAATATTTCAGCATTTTCATTTTTCCAGACGAACTCGCTCGGGGCAGAGGTCCTTTATTCAAAGGCAAGGGAGTATGTCGGAACGACCAAAGATAAGGTTGTATTTGACCTCTATAGCGGTACAGGCACAATTGCCCAGATTCTTGCACCTGTGGCAAAGAAGGTAATCGGTGTGGAAATTGTTGCCGAGGCCGTCGATGCCGCCCGTGAAAATGCCAGACTTAACGGACTTTCAAATTGTGAATTCATCGCTGAAGATGTCTTAAAGGCTCTTGATAACATAAATGAACGTCCTGACTTAATCGTGCTTGACCCTCCGCGTGACGGAATCCACCCTAAGGCGTTAAAGAAAATTATCGACTACGGCGTTGACCACATGGTCTACATTTCATGCAAACCAACATCACTCGCCCGTGACCTAGAGATGCTGCAGGCCTGCGGCTACGAGGTAGAGCGTGGGTGCTGTGTGGACATGTTTCCTGGAACGGTGCATGTGGAGACAGTCTGCCTTCTGTCGAAAAAAGCCCAATAAATCAAAGGTTTTTGCAATTTCGGCAGAAAAATGGATGTGTGTTTCTGTTTCCGCAGAGTGATGATATAAGTGGAGGTTTACCTCATGGGATAGGCTATGGGGAATAGGAAATATACATTTGGGCGAAAGTATACTTTTAAGAATAAGCGATTTGGTACATTGTGAAGAGTGCTACAAGATTAAGGAGGGATATATATATTCAAATTAAGAAAAAATCCAGGATTAAAAGCTAATGTAATTTCAATGTATAAAAGTCATTTTAAAAACGAAGGTTTTTTTAGACCTAGGATTGTAGAGAATGTGACAATCTCTGGAAAATTAAAAGAACATACAGTTGATATTTACTTTGAATTCATTCAGATGAATAATTTAGAGCGGACAGTGATTAAAGTAATAGAAGGTACAAAAGTAACAGAGAATGATATGTGGGAATTTGCAAATGTTTTGAAAGATTTACATTTTTTTGCAAAAGGTATTATTTACTATGATGATATAGTATCTAGTGGGGCAAAGAAAGTGGCTGAATTGACAAATATTGATTTAAAGAAATTTGATTTATTAGATGAAGTAAGAAAATCTGCTTTAAGTGCTTTAAAAGTAATGTTGCCAGATGAAGAGATAATAGGGGATCCATTTTGGGTCATTATGGAAACAGAACAAGATAGTGATAAGAATACAGGAAATTACGAGATGGTTAATGATAGTATTTTATTGTTTTTATCAAAGAAGCAGGCTATTAATTATTGCAGTAAAATAAAAAAGAGTGCTAAGGTTTTTGGTATTTCTCAAAACCATCTCAAAGTATTAGTTTCTCTTCAAGAAAAAGGGATGTTTCCAGATTTTAGTATAGCTTTTCCTGAATTTGAGCAATTACAGGAAAATTCTATCTTATGTTATCAAATTCCACATAAAAGTCTAAAAAAATTTTATATGAGAGGTGACAATAATGAATAACGTATCAAAAGAGAAAGGAGACAAGTTTGAGTCTATTGTTGAAAAAATTTATATTCAAATTGCTAATAATGAGCGAATAAAAGCTAAAGTTGAGAAACATGTTCCAATAATAGGAGCTGATGGTGCAAGTCATGAGATAGACATACTATATTCATACGAGCATTTTGGAGTGAACTACAAGGTGGCAATTGAGTGTAAAAACTGGAAAAATCCAATAAATGTTGGTGAATTAAGAAATTTTTCTTATAAATTAGAGCATATAGGGAACATAAATGGAATTTTTATTTCGGCAGAAAGTGAGTTTCAAGATGGAGCAAAAAAAGTATCTAGTTATAATGGAATCAGACTTATAAAATATAATGAACTTTATAAGTTTATTAATGGTGAAAATGGTAAATACTTGGTTCCAGACTATAAAACTATAGGTGATCCTTTTTGGATGTTTATGAATTTGAATGGAAAAAATTCTATAGAGCAAAATTTGTTTCTTAAAGAGGGAATTTTACTTTTTGAAAGCAAATATTTTGCCGAGCAATTCCAAAATCTTTACTTATTGAATTGCGATAATAATGTAAAACTAGTAGGAGTATCACAACAACATTTGAAAGAAATCATGTATTTAAAAGATGAGTATAAAGTTTCTGTGAAATTATTTAACCAGTTTACAAGTGATTTAAATAAGTGGCCATATCATTTTTGGGATTTAGATGTTGCAGATATTGAAATGTATATTAGATAATGTAATGGTTATAATATTCGTAATGATCGTGCGGATCAAAAGAGTGATTATAGCAAGGAAATATGGTATGATTGTATAATGCAATATTATACTAGCGTAATAATTGTATTTTACAAGCTGAAAAATAAGCATACCGATAATGAATTTTAAATGGTGGGGTAAATACTATTACTCCTAAGTGGAGGATAAAGCTTTTCGAAAAAATATGACGTTTTCTCTATTTAGTATAAGAAGTAACTTTCAGTGCATGTGGAGACGGTTGTACTGCTTTCTCACAAAAAACCAGACGGTCATATAAATGTGAAGATTGAATTTGGAGAAAGTGAGGGGAAAGTATCCTTGGATAAGATTGCAGAGCATGTAAAGAAATACCAGCCGAAACCGAAAACACATATAAAATGATACAAGAATATGTCGGGAAGAAATATGGATTTAAAGTACATACAGCATATATCGCAGAAGTGAAGAGGTATTTGGGATTGACAATGTATGATGCTCCTAATGCGGTGGAAGAGTTAAAACAACCGAGAAAACATCCACCGAAAGAAAATATAGAAGCGATAACGGAGGCACTTAGGTATTTTGGGGTAATCTAATAGATGAAAGGATTTATCAGATTGCAGAGCAGATAGTTCAATTACATCAGAAAGCTTATGAGGTTTATTTGCCATTGGTTGAAGATGTGTGTAGCAGAACCGTGTTAGAAGATGAATTGTCATATTTGCTAGATCACTTGCTGGATTTTGCCTGTGATGAAAAAATACTGAAATTGTTTAAAAGGGTGTGTAGAAAGTATTTGTATATATACCCTAGTTGCATTAAACTTTATGTTGAAGCATATCGGGAAATGTGGGAAGATGAAGATAGTTATTCAGTAGAATATTCTTAAAAGAAAAGAGAATTAAGCGTTTTGTAAAGATTATAATGTGATTACAGGAGGAGTAATGGGGAAAATAATTAAAGAAACAATCCATGCAAATGGAATAGATATTGGAATTTATACGCAGGATTTTGAAAATGAATTTATTTCATTGACAGATATTGCCCGGTATAAGAGCGATGACCCAACGGCAGTTATTCAAAACTGGATGAGAAATCGGGATGTTATAGAATTTCTGGGATTATGGGAAAGGTTACATAATCCAGATTTCAAACCCCTCGAATTCGAGGGGTTTAAAAAGCAGGCAGGAGCAAACGCCTTTACTATGTCGCCAAAGAAGTGGATTGAAGCGACAGATGCTATCGGTATTGTTTCAAAAGCAGGACGCTATGGCGGAACATATGCTCATAGTGATATTGCTATGTCCTTTGCGACTTGGATTTCTCCTGAGTTCCAGTTATATATCATGAAGGATTACAGGAGATTAAAAACGGATGAGAATAGTCGATTATCTCTGAATTGGAATTTGAACAGGGAGATTTCTAAGTTGAATTATAGGATACATACTGATGCGATAAAAGAAAATCTGATTCCACCAGAATTAACGCCCGCACAGGTGGCGTATACTTATGCTAATGAAGCAGATATGTTGAATGTTGTTTTGTTTGGAAAGACGGCGAAGCAATGGAAAGATGAAAATTCAACGGTGAAAGGAAATATGCGGGATGTAGCAACTCTGAATCAGTTACTGGTACTTGCAAATCTGGAAAGTTATAATGCGGTTTTGATTAATCAGGGGAAAAGTCAAAAAGAACGGATGGAATTGCTTCGACGGTTAGCGGTACAGCAATTGCGGACGTTGGAAACAGTAAGCTTGAATAATTTGCCGAAATTAGAAGTGGAGATAAATAAGAATTAAATAGGCATAATGCAATGGATTTTAGTATTAGAAATATTAGTTGAATGCGATAATATAAAAAATTCGGTAAATGATAAAAAGAATACTAGATAAGGAGCATCAAATATATGTTGCACTCAAACGAAAGAATGGATTTAATAACTGAATATATGACATCATACGAAGAAAAAATAAAAATGGCAAATAAAAATGGCTTATTTGATGCTGCTAAAATGTTTGAGTTATTTGCAGTTGAAGTATGTAATGTTTGGTTTGGACAGAAGTTTAGCAATCTGAATGTTGAGACAGCAACCTATCCATATATAGATTTGATATCAGAAAATAGAGAACTTTTAGTACAAGTAAGTACGGCTCAAGATGTACCAACAAAAATAAAAAGCACATTGGAAAAAATAAGGGATTCAAAAGACAAAAAATATTCGACCTTAAAGAATATTGTATTTTTCGTACTAAGTAATAATAGTATTGATAAGATAAAAGAAAAGATAATTTGATTACTACAAATGATATTATAACTAAAGCACAAAATGATCTTAATTTTCAGAAGAAATTATACAAGGTATTAAAGGATGAGTATGAGAACTTTAATATTAATATCAGAAAATTTAAAGGTGCATTGGAACTTAGTAATTCAGGGTTGAAAAATATTGAAGGATTGATTAACGGAGAGTATGAAATCGATAGAAATGAATTTCTTGAAAAAATAACAAAAGACAATGAGCGATATATTTCAATACAAGGTGGAGCTGGTAGCGGTAAATCTGTTTTATGCAAAAAATATGTTGAAAATGAAAAATTGGTTTTATATGCTCGTGCTGAAAGATTTTTGGAAGAAAGTCATATTGACGACATTTGGGGTTGCTGTATCCAAGACGTTTTAGAGTGTATTAATGGAAAGAAATTAATATTCTTTATTGATGCTCTCGAGTTTATTGCGGACTGTGCCGAAACAAAATTTGAATTATTACAGTATTTGTATGATATGGCGGCAGAATATCAAAATGTGTACATAGTAACATCTTGTAGAACGAGTGATAAAAATGCTTTTATTAAACTGGAAACAAATTTTTCAATAAAAATTTATGAAGTTGGCGATATAACAGAAGATGAACTTGCATTGCTTATGAAGCAATATCCGATTATTCATAAAATGTATAAAACAAATTCATATGTTGATTTATTAAAATCGCCCTTTTATATAAACTTGATAGTTAGTAATTCGATGGATATTGATAATATAGGTGATGAAAATTCTCTAAGAGAATATATTTGGAAAAACATAATATGTTTGGAGGAAAAATCTCGAATGTATGGCATACTCAGTAACAAAGTTATTGAAACTGTTGAGAAGATTGTGTTTGAAAGAGCTAGAAAATTTATGTTGGGTATTCATAAGGACGATATAGATAGAGACATAATGCATGCATTGCTTTCAGAAGGTGTAATTGCTCAACAAGGAGATTATATTAGACTGAAATATGATATTTTCGAAGATATTTGCTTTGAACATTATTTTGATAAAGCTTTTGATTTGTGCAAAGGGAAGTATAAGACCTTCTATGATGAAATAGAAAATCTTGGGCGATGTGTGTATAGACGGTATCAGATTTGGATTTCAAATAAAATGTTTATACAGGTAAATAGAGATAAGTTTTTATATAGCCTTACTTTTTCTGATGAGATTCCGCAAAGTTGGAAAAGGCAAACAGAAATTGGAATTGTTAAGTCAAGGTTTTGTGATAATTATTTCGAAGAACAAGGGGCGGAGATTCTGGAACAAGGCATGTTGTTCGACTTTGTGAAGAATATTAATTTGTTCGCATTTGAAGGTGAGTTATTACATATTAGACAAGAATCACCACAAATGAAATTGTCCCCAATTGGTAATGGAAGACCATGTATTATTCGACTTTTGAAAAACGAAGAAATATATAAGAAAAATATAATCGGAAGAGATGATATAGTTAAGTTATGCTTGGATTATGCGAAACAAGAAGATAAAGTGGCAGCTATTGCTTCAGATGCATGCACTATGATGGAATATTATGTGGAATATTCGTTGCAGGAATCTGAGCAAGAAAACTATTATAAAATCATAGATGAAATATCGTCTTGCTTGGAAGCACTTTATCGAATGGCAGATAACTCAGAAGAGTGGTTAAAAAAGTTTTTTAATACATTGATTAATAATTATATTAATGGAAATAGAAAAAGTATGCGTAAGTCAGAAGATATTATGGAATGGACATTGAAGAATGCTTATCCTGCTTTGGTAACTGGATTAGCAAGCGAATTGTGTTCGATAGCTGATATACTATGGTTACGTGGAAAAGTAGATGTAGAGGAATTTGATTTCTATAGAGCCGATATAATTATTTATATAGAACAGTGTACGAGAATGCATTTTTATGGAATCTGTTTCGATTGAATTTTAAAGTGGGATTTCATTGGGCAATTCAATTTATAAATAGGGTAATATTAGAATATGCAACTAATAATCCTGAATATGTAATAAAAATCAAAGTAAAAATTAGTGAGAGTAATGCAATAAAGGAATATTGGGGAAATGGAAACATGTGGCTTGCAGGGATTAGAGATCACAATGTACCTACCTTAATAGGAGATGTTATTTTTTGTCTTAAAGAGGCTATAATAAGCAGTTTGGAGATTTGTAAAAAGGATCATGAATTCACTGCTGCATTTGCAAATTATGTCAAAGAAACTATTTATTCAAAATCAAATAATATAGTATTGCTTACAATCATTGAGAGTATAGGAATGCACTTTGAAAACGAATTACCGAGTTATGCTTTGGATTTGGCTACAAGCATAGAACTTGTTCATTGGGATACCACAAGATATATGTTGTACAAAAAAAATCCGACAAAAGAGTTGCTCGAAAGGCAAATTCTTAAGACCATGGGGATACCTGAGCTTAAAGATAGATATGAGTTGGATAAAAAATGTGATTTGAGTATACAAGAATATGTATCTCATACACAGATATATTTTGATTCAATGGTTCAGGATAAATGCTATGGAATTCTTGATTATTTATATTCAATTATAAAAAATGATGCAGAAAATGCACAGGACTATTTACAGATTCAAAAAATGGATATGCGTGGTGCAAAAGCAACCAAGATAACCGACAATATAATTATGTTAGAACCCCAAATATCAGGGGAAGCAGAAAAAATTGTTCTAAGACAAGAAGAATTCAATAAACCTAAGCAGAGATTAAATGCGGCGATTAAAAAGTGTAATGATAATATGGTGTCTGGGCAGATTGACTTGCCATCAACTCTTGGTGCAATTAAAGTTATTTTAGAATTGATGAAGGATACTGATATGGCATTTCAATATGAAAATCTTTTGATACTTTTAATTGCTAGTGCAATAAATCATCAAGAATTAGAAAATGAGAAAAGGGAAAAGTTTTGCACAATATGGATTAACGGAATAGAGAAATTGTTTTCTAATGGAAGCTTTTTGGCAGATACTGCACTTATGCCAGTTTTATTGAATCAATTGGAAAATGACGTTGCTATTGGGATAAAAAATAAAATAAAGAAAATTGTGTTGGATTGTTTGATGTATAAGGGGCAACATGGTGTTATTGATGAAATGGCTAAATACGTGAAGAGATATTTAGCTAATCACGAGACTTTGGCACAAGCGGTATTTAATACAATTATTAAATTATCTGAAGATCAGATGGAACATCAAAAATATAATGCTAATTATTTGAAAGTGAGTAAGAAAGATAAGGAGTTTATATTTAATCCTAATATGCAACCTAAGTTGTCAGGAATAGATCGTTATATCAAAGATGATGATGGAAATTGTTATACTAGTCGCGAAGAGGAGATAATAGATAGGTATCTGCTGCAGGAAGAATCTTTAGAGATAGATGTTTTTGATATGAGTAACTATGATATATCTACAATATGCTATGTTGCAAATTGCGGCCTAAATTTTACGAATGAATCTTTTAGAATCGTTATTCATGAAATTTTGCTATGTGTGATTGATATTTGGAAATATACTAAAAGAAATTATAATGCTTACGAAATTTTTGATGTTTACCAAGAACATGAAATCATAGAGCTGTTTCAGCGGGAAATGATTCAAACCCAAGATGATGCAAAAATGGCAATCGATATATTATTTGAAGAGATTGATTTTACAAAATTTACAACAGATACAATTGAGTTCTATCAAGATATCTTTGGCAATTTTTTATGTGAATTTTTTGACTCATATGTTGACTCAAAAAGAAGAAATATATGTAAAAAGAAAATTCTATATATTGAGAAAAAAGTAAATGACATTGATGAGGAGTATGTTCGAATACAGTTATATAAATCTCTTATGCTTTCTGTAACGAGATATTGCACGGGAGACTGGAGTAAAATCAAAACAAATTATTCATACGTAGATAAGCAATTTTTGAATAAGCAATTTACAAAGTATGGAAAATATCACATAAAGGAACTGTTGAGAACGATTTACCAAATGCATATGGATGAATTGCTGCCAGAAATATTAATTTCTATTAGAAATAGCTTTCAAAATGCAAAATCTGAGGTAAATAAATTTAAAAAATCAATAAGAGAACAAGAAGCAATAGTACACTTGATTATCCTTAAATCCTTTATTACATATAGTGATAAAATTAAACAGGATCAAGAACATTCATCTGAAATAAATATAATAAGAGATGCATGTTCGCTAAATGATATTTGTGGATGGTATCGTCAAGGTTAGATTTTGTGGGAAAGTGGTAATACAGTTGAGACGGTTGTTCTTTTGTCCCAACTGAAATAAAAGCCGGATGATTACATTGATGTCACGATTGAACTTGATAATGTGGATATAACATCTGCAGAGACTAAGGCAACATATGATGAGATAAAGAAGTATGTGGCGGAACATAATGCCGGCATGAAGGTTTCCAATCTGTATATCTCACAGGTAAAGAGAAAATGCGGAATTGAGGTTGGAAAGAATTTGTGCGTTGCAACGAGGAGAATGGACTGCTTGCAGGGCAATTCGACGACTGCCGCGACAGACTTGGAAATTGTTCCAAGTCCTAATTTACCTAAAAATGAAGATAGCAGGCAGCCACAGTGTCCAGAAGATAAAGAGAGTGCAATTGTGGAGGCATTGAAGTATTTTAAGATGATTCAGCAGAAATAAAAAGTGTTTGATAAATCGGAATTTATAAAGGAGAATATTGATGAAACTATTTTTATGTTCGCACTTTTCAAGTGTGGGAAGTCTGATAAAGGAAGAAATTGAAAATAAG
>QWCE01002693.1_pt1 | contig 33381 bp, 32 predicted proteins | sample 1972531 | NCBI WGS metagenome assembly QWCE01 (sample SAMN09866716, study PRJNA288562) | Human gut metagenome isolate term4_stool, whole genome shotgun sequencing... | reverse complement strand
CCTCACGATGGACACCCTTGCCTTCAGCTATGCATTTCCCACTACCGGGCATGCTAAGGACTTTCACCCATTAGAATATGCTCATGCCGAGCACACTAATAAAAAGGACCTATTAACTAGGCCCTTTTATTGTTATTAATAATTATTATTTTATTTATATATTATTGAGAATTACTCATTTTCTTTTTTGTTTTCTACTTTTTCTTTTATTTCTTCTTTTTTATCTTCTGCTTTTTCTTTTATTTCTTCTTTTTTGTCTTCTGCTTTTTCTTTTACTTCTTCTTTTTTATCTTCATTTTTATTTTCTGCATTTTGTGTATTTCCATTCATTCCTTGTTTAAATACATCGTATAATGCTTTTATTTGCTTAGAGCTTTGTATTCTTTGTTGTAATTCTTGTTGTAATTCTGGAGTTAATCCTTCTTCTTTTGCTATTTCTTCATATGCTTTTAACATATCGTCATTTATTAAATATTCCATTAATGCAAATTGTGGTTGTTGTAATTGTTGTGCTTTTTCTTTATCTAAGTTTTCACTTACTCTACTTTTTGAGTATTTAACTATTAATTCTGCTTTTTTATTATCTCCAAAATCTGATACTATTTTTAATTTAGATAATTTTGATGTAAATGGCTCAACATATACATATATTATATTATTTTCTGAAACTTTTTCTGCTTTTTCCATTTTTTGTATTTCTTCTAATAAGCCATCAATCATAGATGCTACATCTTCATTTGTTAAAGCATCTTGTTTAATATTATTATCTGTTTCACTTTGCTTTGAAATTTTATTCATTGTTTCAGTTATTTTTGTTAAAATGCTTTCTTTTTTAAGTAATTCTTGAACATTTTTAGCTAATTTCTTATAGCTATCAAGATCTGGTCTAACACCAATAACTCTTTTTACCATACCATCTTCAAATACAATTTTATCTTCATCTTTTACTATAGATTTTTCAATAAATTCATTGTATGAATTTATTACATTATCAAATGATTCTTTTTCATTTTCTTTAGCAAATTTTACTATTTCTTTGAAATCACCATTGTAATTTTTAAGTGAAGTTAAAAATGCTGTAACCATTTTAATTTGTTCTGATTCTGTTTTGTATACTTTTTCTTCATTTTTTGTTTTATATCCAAAAGCTATATAGTTATCTTTTACTTCTGCTCTATAATTTATTAACTCTTTTCCATCTTTTTTAACATTGGCATTTAATGCTACTACTGGTTTTTCTGCACTTTCTAAATTAACTTGTGAAACTAATTTAGCATCACCATTTCTTCCAAAATATTCAACAATTGATTTTGGTTTTATTGATTCATCAATTTTACCAGCTGTTACTGTTACTGTATTATACTCACCTTGTGTTCTTAAAAATGCAGCTTTTAATGTATCTTGAGGTGAAACCTTTTTAGAAAGTATATATGCTACTCCTGTACAAATTAACACTATTAATATAATAGCTATAATAACCGCTAATATTTTACTAAATATTGAACCTTTTCCTTTAGTTTTTATATTTTTTTCTACTTTTTGAAACTCATCTTTTAATTCTTCTTTTTTATCTTCTGCTTTTTCTTTTGTTTCATTTGCTTTAGTTTTCACTTCTTCTTTTACTTTAGTAAACTTATCTTCAGCATCTTTTTTTACATCTTCTGACTTTTCTTTTATTGGTTCTGTTTTTTCTTCTACTTTTTCTTTTATTTTTTCTGCTGTTTCTTTAATTTTTTCTCCAGCGTTTTCTAATCCTTCTTTAGCTTTTTCTATTACTGGCTCAGATTTTTCTTTTACATTCTCAGATGTTTCTTTAATTTTTTCTCCAGCATTTTCTGTAGCTTCTTTTGTTTTTTCTTTAAGCTCTTCTGCTTTAGCAGTTGCACTATTTTTCTTTTCTTCTGCTGCTTTTTTAGCTTTTTCAAACTCTTCTTTTATTTTAGCCATTTCTTTTTCATATTCTTCTTGAGCTTTTTTACCTAATTCTTTCACTTCATTTTTCTCAGAATCTGTTAAACCTTCAACTTTTGATTCAACTTCTTCCATATTTTTCTTACTTGAATTCATAATATCTTCAAACTTATTAAATGCTTTTTTTTCTATCTCTTGAAGTTTTTCTTTATTTTCTTCATTAAAATAGTCTTCATTTAATTCTTTTTTTGCTGTTTGAAATTCTTCTACAGCTGATTCTTTAAGTTTTTCAAATTCGGCTTGTAAATCTTTTATATTCATATTCCCTCCATTATATTATTATACTTAAATTAATTTTAATTAGTTTAATTAGATAATTATATTAAAAAAACAAAATACATTTTCCAATTTTCTATTTAAAATCACTATAATTATCTTTATTATAACATAACAAATTAGCTTTTCAACTAATTACAATAAAATTATTAACTTATACAATACTTCTAAGTCATATATTTTTATAATTTAAATATAAAAAAAGATAATTAACTATTATTATTAATTATCTTTTACACATATATCAATTTTTATAACTTTTATTATTATCTATATAATCCTTTATTTCTATTTTTCATCCAATCAGGTATTTCTACACCATCTGATTCTTTAGATGTTTCCTTTTCTTTTTTTGTATCATTTTTTGTATTCCCAGTAAGATCTTTAATATAACTTGGTCTATCATATTCATAACTATATGTTGGTCTATTGATTATTGGTTCTTGATCTTGTTGTTCTTCTGTTTCTTCTTCATCATCATCTTTATAATCATCTTCAAATCCAGTAGCTATTATTGTAACTATGATATCATCACCAGCATTTTCATCATTTACACTACCCATTATAATAGATGCATCTGGATCAGCCCCTTGTTTAATTAAATCTGATGCTGCAGTAAATTCATGTAATGCTACATCTTTACCAGTTATATTATATATAATTGCTTTAGCTCCTTCTATAGTTGTTTCAAGAAGTGGACTTTGTATAGCAAGTTTTGTTGCATCTTCTGCTCTATTTTCTCCACTTGCTCTACCTACACCTAAGTGAGCAATTCCTTTGTCTTTCATGTTCTTTCTTACGTCTGAGAAGTCAATATTTACATCACCTGTAATTAAAAGTAAGTCTGATATTCCTTGTACACCTTGTCTTAATATATCATCTGCTATCATAAATGCGTCTCTCATAGATGTTTTTCTGTCGATAACTTGTAATAATTTATCATTTGGTACTACTATTAATGAGTCTACATTTTCTTTTAATTTAGCAATTCCTTTTTCAGCCTGTATTGCTTTTTTTCTACCTTCAAAAGTAAATGGTTTAGTAACAATTGATACTGTTAATATTCCTTTTGATTTAGCAATTTCTGCTACAACTGGTGCTGCACCTGTTCCAGTACCTCCACCCATTCCAGCAGTAATGAATACCATATTAGCACCTTCTAGTACTTTTTCGATATCATCTCTACTTTCTTCAGCTGCTTTTTCTCCTATTTCAGAGCTACCACCAGCTCCTAATCCTCTTGTTAATTCTTCACCTATTTGAACTAACTTATCTGCTTTTGATTTTTGAAGTACTTGCTTATCTGTATTAATTGCTATATATTCAACACCTTGAACTCCAGCTTCTATCATTCTATTTACAGAGTTGTTTCCTCCTCCTCCTACACCAATTACTTTGATTACTGCTCTTTCAATTTCTTCTTCATTATTTTTATAATCTTTTTTTGGATTTTCGTTATACATTTTTTCCTCCCCTAATACTTAAGAATAGAAAAAGTCTTTTACTTTCTCTAATATAATTTTAATTAAACTTTCTTTTGTTTTTTTACCTATGCTACTTGATACTGTTTTTGCATATGGTTTAGATGCGAAATATTTTATTAAAGCATAGCTATCGTGAAATTTAGGATCTATAGTTCCTATAAGTTTGTTACTTGCAAACTTAGACTCCAAATTCATTTCAACTCTACAAACTACATCACTTTTGTCAATATTTACTATTTCATCACCTGACAATATTACTTTATCGATATATCCTTTTAAGCCTGTATCTCTTATCTCTTTATTAATTTTCATAAAAGTATCTGATGTTCTTGCTTCTATTATTTCAACAACATCTGACTTTTTTACTGTTCTTGTTGGATTTAACATATTTGATCTTGAAGTGGATAATAATATATTATTATCATTTTCAATATATGATTTAAGCGCAAGTCCATAATCATGTTTAAGTTTTTCTGCTTCTTCAAGTGATACATCTAAAAGATATGCAATATCATTTGTAATGCTATAACCACCAGCATTTATTGTATTTGTATATATAAAACTATTTTCAAAGAATACACCAATTTCAGTTGTTTTTTCTCTAGTATTTATTAATAATATATTCTTTTTTAGTTCGTTTGGTTCTAAATAAAAAGTTCTATCTACCAATACTACTGGTGCAAACCCATCAATCTCTAATTCTGCCTTTTTAAATACTCTTTGAATTTTTCTAATATATTCAGTGTTTGCTGTTACTACTTCTGCAAGTAACTTAAGATTATTACTTTTTTTCCCTATTGGGTTCGAATACATCAGCCCATTATCTAACAAGAATTTATCTGGTATTATATCTATTATTGTTTCTGTAGGTGATACTGTTATAGTTCCTGCCTCTATAATAGCTCCTACTACATCTTCTATAGTTATCCCTACGTTTTTATCTTTTGTAACCTTTTCAATTTGGGTATGTACTACGTTCGATATTTCACCAGGTATTGTGACATATGCTGATTCTATTTTTAAATCCGACTCATTTTCTGCCTCTGTTAGTACATCTATTAATGCCGGTACTAATTCTTCTTCATTAAAATCACCATTTTCATCATATGGCCTACAGGGTTTGTAACTTGTTGCAATTATTTGTATTTGCTCAAAATTATCAACTTTACCTATAGTTAAACTTACCTTGGAATAACTTACGTCGATACCTACAATAATATCACCTATAGCCAAGACGTTTTCCTCCAAATTTATTCGTTATATTTTACTGTATTTAGAATATTATATTAAAATTATTTTGTCAACTAAAAAATACTGCACTTATTGATATAAATCAAGTTATATCTAAGCACAAGTATTTTTTAATTTTATTTTCTATTTTTTCAACATTTGTTAAACAATATTAAAATAATTTTTATACTATCTTAATATTATATTTAAAAAAACGTTTTTGCAATGATAAATAGAAATTATTTCTATTTATTTTTATATATTTTCTATTATTATTCATCTTTAAAATTTGGTTGATTACTTCTATAATATTCAATATCTGTTTTTTCAGTTAAATAAGTTTTTTTTGCTTTTTCATACCTATTTGCCCAACTTTCGATATAATCTCTTCTTATTATTGCTAAATTATTAAACATTCTAGTTACAAATACTACTATTATACCTATATATACATCTATATTTAATTTTATTCCTAAGAATGTTAAAAACATGGCAAGTATTGCATTACCAAATAATCCTGTTATGAAAATTTTAAAGTCAAATCTTTTTTTTAATATTGAAGCTAATGCTCCAAATACTGAATCCAGTGCTGCAAGTATACCTATTGAAAGATATATTGAGTATGTATATGGTATTACAGGTAGTGCACTACCTGCAAATATACCAAGTGCTATCGCTAATATTATTAATACAACAAACATTTTTTATTCCTTTTTAATCTTATTTTTTATAATTTAATTTAATTTCGTTTTGCTTTCTTTAATTTTAATTTTAGTTTTTATTTTATATCGCAATCCAAAAAACATGTTTTACACGCTTCTCCCGGTTCTAAATCTTCATCTATAATATTTTTTATTACTTCATCCAGTTCTTCATTTTCAACTCTGTATTCTGTTCCACATTCATCACAAATTGCTTCTACATATCCTTGCATTTTTAAATTTTGAAGTTCTTCTCTAGATAAATATTTTAATGAACCTACAAAGTCTTCCTTTGTACAACCACATTGCTCATGTGTTTTGGGATATTTATTTTCTTTTATTTTTTCATTATTTTCTTTGTTATCTTTTTTATTTTTTTCTTCTGCCGCTATATTATTCTCCATATTTTATCCTTATCTCATTTTTATATTTTGGTACTTTAACATGATCATATAATTCATATGATACATTTTTACCATTTCCTAACATTTCACTTATATATCCATTTTTGTTTGCAAGTACTCTTTCTAATTCTTGCTTGTTTCCTATTGCTTTTACTACATAAGGTCCATCTAATCTTTCTGTATTTACATATATTTTTTCAAAATTTACTAATGTTACTTCTGAAGTTGATACTATTCTCTTTCCATTTACAGATATTGCTTCAGCACCTGCAACCCACAATTGATTTATTAAATATAGTATATCATTTGCGTCAATTTTTCTTCTATTATTGTCTTCTAAAGTTATTATAATTCCTTCACCAACTAAGTCTGTGTATCCTAACATTATTTCTGTATTTTTTAATTCTTCATCTATTAATTTTTCAGAATTAACGTTATTATTATTTTCATATTCTTTTATATTAGAATTTAATTCATTTATCTTAGTTTCAAGTTCCTTATTTTTCATTCTTGTATTATTTATTTCTGCTTTAAGTTCTGTATCTCTTAGTGTTTCTATTTCTTTTATATTAGTTTTGCTTACTGTATTTGCTTGCCATATTATTATACCAACTACCAAAGCAATAGTTAAAAATATAATTAATGCTATAACATATAATTCATTTCTATATAACTTTTTACTTTCTTCTTCTTTTATATATTCTTTTGTACTTCCTTGTACATATTTTTTATTTATTTTACCAAGTGGAACAACTGATTTTAATCTAATATTTGAATATTCTTTTTTTATCTTATTTAGCTCTTCTATCCTTCTTAATTCTTCTTCATCTATTGAATTTACTTTTTTTCTTTTATTTTTGTTTTCTATTTTTCTTTCTAATTCTATTTTTTTAGATTTTTTTTCTTTTAGCATATTTTCATATAGTTTATCATTTTCTTTTTTTAAATCTTCAATATTTAAATAACTATTATTTTTTATCTTATCTTTATTTTTTATTTTTTTATTCTCTTTTATGTCTTCCATATCACTTTGTTTTTCAAAGCTATAATTTTCTACTTCTTTTTTTATCTTACTTTTTTCATTTTTAATATATCCATTTTTATTTTTCTTCATATTACTTTTCCACCTTAGCATATTCCATTTTACTTGAAGATAAGTATGCAGGTATCTCGATATTATTCCCTTTTTCAACAGATATATCTATACCATATTGTTCCAATAATTCAATTATTCCTCCAGGCATAGTAAGAGCTGATTCTAAATATTCTTGATTTCCAATTGCAGATATCATATATGGTGATCCAACTTTTTCTTCATTTATCTTAATTACTGTTCCTATGCAACTTATAGGAGTTGTAGTAACTATTCTTTGATCATTTACAGATATAGCTTCAGCACCTGCATTTCTTAATATATTTACTATAGAAATTATATCACTATCATGAACTATAAGTTGAGATATATCTTGTTTTATATTATTTTTACTATCATTTCCGTCTCTTAATTTTATTATAATACCTTTTCCAGAAATTTTTGTATGCCCTAATTTTTTCTTATTCTCATTTAATATATTTTTCTTTTCTTCAAATTTAATACTATTTTTAGAAGCTTTATCTCTAAGTTTATTTAATTGTTCTTCTTTTGATTCTTCTTCTTTTAAAAGCATTTCGTTTTTTTCTCTTTGCATTAAAAGCGTATTTCTTGTTTCACTATTTAATGCTGCTACTTTACTTTTATTTCCTACTCCGCTTATTGTTTTTAATTGTAACGTAATTGAAAGTGTAAGTGCAAATATAAATATTATAATAAATATTTTTTTATATTCCGTGTCGCTTTCTTTTTCTATTTCTCTTATTAAATTTCTTGTTTTAGCATTTTCAACACTTAAATTTTCTTCAGAAAGCTTAAGTTTTTGTTTTTCAAAAACTTCACCTTTTCCATTACTGTATATATCGCTTAAATTTTTATCAAACTTACTTAGTTCTTTTTTTGCAGTACTATTTATGCCATCTTTTAATTTAATAAACAAGTTAGCTTTATTAGAATTATTATTTTTAATATTCTTTTTATTACTATTTCTTTTTTTGTTATTTTTATTTTTGTTTTTTTTCATTTTCTCTTTCATTTCTAATCATCAATATATTTTATACTTTTTATACTTTTTCTCTAAATATCATCCAATTTTTTTCTTCATTTTTTTCTTGGTATATTTCGCCTTCTTTTCCTTTTTCTTTTAAAAGTATTTCTTTTATTAACGTAATCTGTGTAGTTAAATCATCTAATTCACTTTTAAGAATTGCTTTCTTTTTTTCATTGTCAAATGATAATATATAATTGCTTTCATCATATAATATTTCTGTAATCAATGCATCTATTTGAAGTTTTTCAGATACTTCATATATCTTATTCATATTTTCAAGTACGTGTAAGTCTCTATTATTTAGCCTATTTTCTATTTTAGGATCTGTTTTAAATCCTGAAAGCATTGTTATTTTTTGCTTTTGGTTTGTTTTTCTAAGTATGTATCCAGATGTATCTAAAGTATAATATCCATCTTCTGTGCTCATCTGAAATTTTTCTTTTCTTTCTTTTATTCTTACTCTTATTGTATCAATTCCTACTATTCTAATTCATTTGTAATTTGCTTATTTCCTTCTATATTAATATTTTTCAAATTAAAATTTTCTGATGTTAAAATATATGAAATTAATAATATTACTAATATCCAAAATACTATTATTGTGGCAATTTTAATACCAGATATTTCTTTTTCTATTTTTTTCTTTTTCATATTACACCTACATTATTCTATTGTTATTTCATCTAATTTAGGTAAATCTTTTATATTATCTAATCCAAATGTTAAAAGAAACTTATCTGTTGTAATATATGTCATTGGAGCACCAGGAAGTTGAAGTTTTCCACTTTCTTTTATTAAACCATAATCTAACAATCTAGATACAACACTATCTGATGCAACTCCTCTTATTTCTTCTATTTGTGCCCTTGTTGTTTTTGGATTATATGCAATTATTGAAAGCACTTCAAGTGCTGCATTAGTTAATCTAGGATTTGGCCTTTTATCAAATAATTGCATTATATTTAAAATCTCTTTCTTATCATTAACCAATTGATAGCTTTTTCCTAATTTAACTATTTCAAAAATTTTTTCTTCTTTAATAATTATTTGCATAATTTCTTCTACTTCAGTTTTATCTTTTTTTAAAACTTCTGCTATCTCATCTATATTTACAGGTTCACCTTTTGCAAACAATATATTCATTATTGTTTTTCTTTCTTTATCTATATCCATATTCAACCCTTACTTTTTTTCACAATTACCTTGACTTTTAACAAAATTATTAATATAATATCTATGTTAGGCGAAGTAGCTCAGTTGGCTAGAGCATTCGGTTCATACCCGAAGGGTCATGTGTTCGAGTCACATCTTCGCTACCAAGAGGATTTATCCTCTTTTTTTTATTTTTTTTAATTTTAGAAATTTATAAAATTATTCAAATTTTAAAATATATAATATTTGTATATACTACTTAGATTATATTAAATAAAAATATAATTTCTAAATAATATATACTATATTATATCTTTTTTTATTCTTGTTTTAATAATAGTTATTAAAATCATATATATTATGTTTTTGCTATTATTTTGCTATTATTTTAATATTATATTTTTAGTAATCACAATTATTTGGTGTTCTAGGAAATGCAATTGTATCCCTAATATTTTGTATACCAGTTATATACATTATTAATCTTTCAAATCCTATACCAAATCCTGAATGTTCTACACTTCCATATTTTCTAAGATCTAAATACCAATAGTATTCATCTTTATTCATATTTAGTTCATCCATTCTTCCTTCTAATACGTCTAATTTATCTTCTCTTTGGCTTCCTCCTATTAATTCACCGATTCCAGGTACTAATAGGTCTGCAGCTGCCACTGTTTTTCCATCTTCATTCAGTTTCATATAGAATGCTTTTATATCTTTTGGATAATCAGTTAAAAATACTGGCTTTTTAAATATTTCTTCTGCTAAATATCTTTCGTGTTCAGTATCTAAGTCCATTCCCCATTCAACGTCTACTTCAAATTTCTTTTTTGCTTTTTTAAGTTTTTCAATTGCTTCTGTATATGTAATTCTTGCAAAATCATTATTTAAAGCATTTTCCAATTTTTCAATTAATCCTTTTGATACAAATTTATCTAAAAATTCTATTTCTGTTTTAGCATTTTTCATTACATATGATATTACATATTTTAATGAATTTTCTGCAACATCCATCATATCACTTAAGTTTGCAAAAGCAATTTCTGGTTCTACCATCCAAAATTCTGCAGCATGTTTTAATGTATTTGAATTTTCTGCTCTAAATGTTGGCCCAAATGTATATACTTTTGAAAATGCATGTGCAAATGTTTCAACATTTAATTGGCCACTTACAGTAAGGTGTGCATTTTTTCCAAAGAAGTCTTGCTTAAAGTCTACTTCTTTATTTTTTTCTGGTTGTTCTTCTTCTTTCATAGGTACATTTGCTAAATCAAAATTAGTTACAGTAAACATTTCTCCTGCACCTTCAGCATCACTTGATGTAATTATTGGTGTATGTACATATATATATCCATGTTTTTGGAAGTATTCATGTATTGCCATTGCAACTAATGACCTTACTCTAAATACTGCTCTATATGTATTTGCTCTTGGTCTTAAATGAGCAATTGTTCTTAAATATTCTTGTGTATGTCTTTTATTTTGTAGTGGATAGTCTTCATCTGCCATTGATTCTAATTCAATATTGCTTGCAAGTACTTCAATTTCTTGTTTAGGATTTTCTGATTTTACTACCTTACCTGTAACTTTAATTGATGAATATAATTTATATTTTTCTATTTCTTCAAAGTTTTTTAATTCCTTTTGTACAACTATTTGTATATTTTGAAAACAAGTTCCATCATTTAATTCAATAAACCCTATGTTTTTAGAAAATCTAGAATATCTAATCCATCCTCTTAAATACACTTCTTTGTCTATTAGTTCTTCTTTTCTTTTAAAGACTTCTACTATTTCTGCTCTTTCTCTTCTTTTCATAATATTTTTTAATCCTCCAACATATCTAATATTTTAATCAAGCTTTCTTTGTCTATTATATTTTTAACTTCTGCTCTTATCTTTTTTGAATTTTTAAATCCTGAAGAAAACCATATTACATGTTTTCTAATGTCTTTTGAAGCTCTTTTTTCTCCTATATTTGTAGTCAACATATCATATTGCTTACTTACAATATCTTTTACAATTTCAGCTTTTGGCATTTCTTTTTTAGCTTCTTTCATGTTTTTTACACTATCTACTATTTGTTTTAAATTATATGGAGATCCCATTGCACCTCTTGCGATCATTACTCCATCTGCATTTGTATATTCTAATACTTCTATTGCTTTTTTTCCATCCATTATATCACCATTTACAATTACTGGAATTTTAACTTCTTCTTTTACCTTTTTTATTTCATCGTATGTAGCTTTTCCTTGATACATTTGTGTTTTTGTTCTTCCATGAATTGTAATTAATGATATTCCTTCTTCTTCTGCAATTTTTGCAAGTTCTAAACAATTAATATTTTCTTTATCCCATCCTAATCTCATTTTAATTGTTACTGGAACTTCTGATCCATTTATTACTGCTCTAATTATTTTTCTTGCCTTATCTAAGTCTCTCATAAGGGCAGATCCTGCTCCAGTACTTACTACTTTCTTTGCAGGACATCCCATATTAATATCTAATATATCACATTTTTTACTAAGTATTTTTGCAGCTTCATACATATATTTTTCATCATCTCCAAATACTTGGTATATTACAGGCGATTCATTTTCGTATGTTTTTAGCATTTCGAGTGTTTTTTTATCTTCATAATATATTGCCCTACTATTTTTGTCTATTATTTCCATTATTTCCATTATTCCCGTTTCTATTTTAAGTTACATCAACATATATTGACTTTTGTCTTCTACCACTAATATTTAAAAGAATTCCAATAAGCATAAAATTAGTAATAAGAGAGCTTCCTCCATAGCTTACAAATGGTAATGGAATACCAGTAATTGGTAACAATCCCATTGTCATAGCTATATTTTCAACCATATGATATGTAAGTATTCCTGCTATTCCTATTGCAATATATGACCCTAAATTATCTTTTGCCGTTCTTGATATATATATTGCTTTAACTATTAAAAATACATATAGGATTATAACTATTGCAGAAACGACAAACCCAAACTCCTCAGATATTAATGAAAATATAAAGTCTGTTGTTTTAGGATGTAGATATCCCATTTGTGTTTGATTTCCTTGTCCAAATCCCATACCAAATACTTGACCTGATCCAATTGCGAGTCTTGATTGAAGCACATTGTATCCTGCACCTCTTGGATCAATTCCAGGATTTAAAAAAACTTCAATTCTCTTAATAGCATGTGGTGCTTTTACTGGTAATATTTTTGTTATTAAAAAATAAGTTGAAGATATTAATAATAGAATCATTGTAAACACATATCCTCTTCCTAATCCTGCTATTAATATAATGAAAGTAAAGGCAACAACATATGCTATGGCTGTTCCATAATCTGGTTGCATTGCTATTAATACTGTTGGTATCGCCATAAAAAATACTGGCACCAATAATTTATATATTCTATTTATTTCATTTTTTCCTTTCAATTGTAAGCTTGCAATCATTTTAGAAACAAATATTATAACAAAAATTTTAGATATTTCTGCAGGTTGAAAAGAAAGAAATCCAAAATTAAACCAGCTTGATGCCCCAGATATAGGATTAGTAAATAGTACTGCAATTAAGAGTACTATTGATATTATATAGTATATAGGTGATAAGTCTGCTATCTTTTCATAATCAACTACTGTAAATATTACCAAAAATGGAACACTTATTACAAACCATTGTATTTGCTTATAAAATTCTACGTATTCTGTACTCTTTGTTGCTGACCTTAAAGCTACAAGTCCTATTGTAAATAATATAAGTACACAAAATAATACTGTCCATTCTATATTTTTTAAAAACTTTTTTTTCATCTTTTATCCTTTTTCATTGGTACATAGACTTTAACGTCTTTTATTTTTCCTTCTTTTATCTGTTTGTTTTTCTAATAATTCATTTACTTTTTCAGGATCAAATATCATAGTCTTATCATCTGAAAGTAGTGATTTAGAATGTTTTGTCTTTTCTTCTTTTGTATATATATCTAAACTTTTTCCTAAACTATCTTCATATTCATTATCTTCTAATTCATTATCTATTTCTAATACTTCTTCTTTATTTTTTCTATTTTCATTTCCATTGTCTTTTTCATTTTCTTCTATAAATTTTAAATTGACATCCTCAATAGAATTTTCAATTCCTTCTTCATTTAATTTTAAATCTTCTTTTGATTTTCTTTCTTTTTCTTCTCTTTTTTCTTTTAATTCCTTAATTCTTTGAATTTCTTGTTCTCTTTTTATTTTTTCTTTTTCTAATTCTTTTTCTTTTTTATTCTTTTCTTCTAATTTTTTTATTTCAATTTCTTCTTTAGCATTTTTTAATGCATTTTCTATATTTTTACTACCTTTTTCTATATTTTCTGCTATTTCCTCTTTTATTTTTTCTAGCTTATCTGCCTTATTGTCTAAGTCTTCTTCTATTTTTTTAAGTATTTCTGATTCTTTTTCTTCATCTTCAGTATCTTTGCACTCTTCTTCATTTTCTAAATAATCATATTTTCCACTTAATATTTCATCTTTTAATTCTTCAAAAGTCTTGTTTGTATTTTCTCTTTCATTAATTCTTCTTACAAGATCTTCTTGAATTTTCAAAAGATCCAAGCCTTGTTCATCTAATTCTTTTTCAATTTTTTCTACTTCCTCTAGCTTGTTTTTTGCATCTTTTATTTCATCTTCTTTAAACATGTTTTCTTTTATTTCTTCAAATTCTTGCTTACTAATTTCTTCATCTTTAGTATTTTCTTCTTCTATTTTTTGGATTGTTTCTTGTGTTTTAAGTGCACTTTCTTTTTTCTCATCAAACCTTTTATCAATTGCTTCTAATTCATCTTCTTTTACTTTTTGTGATTTCATTTCGTTTCTAATATTTAAAATTGGTATTCTAATTACAAGTCCTGCTTCTGTCTTTCCATTTTCCTTAATTTCGCTTTTCATATTAAGGTCAATACCTTCATCATCTACAGTAACATATTTTTTTACTACTTCAACTACCTCTTCTTTCATTAAATCAATGAATTCTGCAGATACACTTGCTCTGTCTTGTACAAGTAAGACATGCAGTCTATCTTTAGCTAGCTTATTTGTTTTAGGCTCTTTCTGATTTTCTTTTTCTTTTTTATTTGTATTTGCCTCTATCTTTTTTACATCTCTTTTTAAGTACTTATTTATTAAGTCATTAAAAGTCATAAATATACCTCCTCTTATTTTCCAAATACTCCTTTTATTTTATCCCAAAATGTTTTATTCTGTCCCGGTATACTTATTGGTACATTTTCTCCTAATATTCTTCTTGATATTTCTATATATGCTCTTCCTGCAGGTGCCTTTTTATTTGTAATTACAGGTTCCCCCTTATTTGTATGCATAATTATATACTCATCATCAGGTACAACTCCAACTAAATCAATAGATAGAAGATCTACTATATCTTCAACATCCATCATTTCACCTTTTCTTACCATTTCAGGTCTTAATCTATTAATAATTAACTCTGGATTTTTTATTCCTGATACCTCAACTAATGCAATTATTCTATCTGCATCTCTAATTGCGGATATTTCTGCAGTTGTTACAATTAAAGCCCTATCAGCTCCTACTACTGCATTTTTAAATCCTTGCTCTATTCCAGCAGGACAATCAATTAAAACAAAATCAAATTCCTTTTTTAGTTTAGATGTTAAATCTAACATTTGTTCCTCATTTATTGCTGACTTATCACGTGTTTGTGCTGCAGGTAATAGAAACAATTCTGGATATCTTTTATCTTTAATTAATGATTGTTTTAACCTACATTTTCCTTCAACTACATCTACTATGTCATATACAATCCTATTTTCTAATCCCATTACAACATCTAAATTCCTAAGACCTATATCTGTATCTACTAAAACTACTCTTTTACCTGCAAGTGCAAGTGCAGCTCCTAAATTTGCTGTTGTTGTAGTTTTTCCTACTCCACCTTTACCTGACGTAATAACTATAACTTCTCCCATATTTCCTCCATTTAGGTTTAACTTTTAAAAACATTTTTATGCATATGTTTTTATTTATTTTTACTTTATTGTCTCATTTGTTTTATGCTTTTAATTTCAAGTCTATTATTTTTTTTAGCTTTAATAATTTAAGTATTTTATATATTCAAATTAATATTAAAAGCAAATTATAATTCTTCTTTGGATTATATCATAATATATACTATAAATAAAATATATTATGAATAAAAAACAAAAATAAAAAGAAGCATAAGCTTCTTTTAGTAATTAATTAACTTAAATTAACTAACATTAATATATTTTGTGCACAATATATTATAAATTATATTTTTCTCTAAATTTATCTGCTCTTCCACCTCTTGTAGTCTTCTTTTGATTTTTAGACCAGTAAGGATGACAATTTGAGCAAACGTCTACTTTCATTCCATCTTTTACTGATGCTGTTTCAAACTTTGCTCCACATGATGCACAAGTAATTACAGTATCTTTAAATTCTGGTTGTATTTTTTTGTTCATATTCGTTTCCTTTCTGTATATTACACTTTGTATATGTAACTACAATAAATATTTTAACACAGCATTTGTTTTTTTTCAATACATTTTTAATGCATTTTATTCTTCATTAAAATCAGTTGGCACATATTTCTTTTTTGTATTATCATATTCAACAATAATCCCCTTATTTTTATTTTCACTATTATTTATTTGTTTTAATTCTTCTTCATTAAAGGTTTCATTAGTTAATGCAGAGTTTATTTGTTTATCATATAAATCAATTCTTATAATTTTTATAAATACATTTACTATAATTAATATTATAATAGCTATTATTACTATATTTTTCCAATCAATTGTTTTTTCTTCTTTGCTTTTCATTTATTCTCCTAATTACTTTTTTTAATATATTTATCTTATACATATACTATATTATAATTTTTTATTTTCTTCAATAACAATTTTTTAATAGCATTAAAAAGTATTATTGAAACTTAAATTAATATAATATAATTTTTTAAATAAATTAAATTATATTAAAACAAAAAATAAAATGAAACAAAGCAAAATAAAATTAAATTAAAAGAAAAGAAAATATAAAAATAATCCCCTACATTAAATATGTAAGGGATTATAAAATAGCTTTAAATGTAAGTCTTTTTAAGAAAATGTATCTGGCTTCAAATTCTTATAATTGTTCTTCCGTCCTATCTTATTTTATGTTGTATATTCTCCATAAGTAACATACTTAATAATTTATTATCATCTTTTGACATATGTTCATTCATTTTTTTCAAACATATATGAACATATTTTATAATTTTTGTTTTAGTTAAATTTCTTTTTTGTCTTTGCATCAAGTCTCCTTTTCTAGTTCAATTATTACAATCCATATTTTTCAGCAAATGATTTTTTTGCATTATCGTATTCTTCTTTACTTTGATAGCCTGTAACTTTCTTATATGCAAGATCTAATGCTTCTTTGTAATCAACATCACATAGCTCACATGCATATAATTTATGATTTCCATTATATTCTACTCTAATGAAAACATTTTTTCCTTGTCTAGCTTTCTTCTGTAATCTTGAAACGACTCCTTCTAACCATTCACCTTTTGGGTAGCTAATTTCTACTGCTCTTTCTTTTGTTTTCCAGTCACAGCTTAACATAGTTCTCTCCTTTGTAATAATTTTTGAAACATTCTTAACCTACACTTACATTTAATTCGAAAATCACACATTTGTGTATTTTCTTAAAAATATATAAGATAAAAAGATAATTTTATCTTATGTATTAGTTATCTTAGCACATTTTCTTAAATTTTTCAAATAAAAAATAGTACCTAAGTACTATTACAATGGTACAGATAGTGGGAATCGAACCCACATGCCTAGAAGGCATTAGATTTTGAGTCTAACGCGTCTACCAATTCCGCCATATCTGCATAAGAATTACATATAGTAATTCTTTTATTTAATGATTAATATTATTTTTTCTTGTTTCCTATTTCTTGTGCTTCATCAATACTAATGCCTTTTGTATGTTCAATTTTTTCCCATTTTGTATTTGGATTAATTAAAGCTTTAATATTAATAAGTATCCATGAACCCATAAAGACTGGATACATTACTACTGCTTTCCACATTTTGTTAAGTGGTTTCTTTTCTATCAATATTACTATTACCGCAGTAATCATAGGCATTAAAAATGTAGAAAATAGGTATTTCCAATAATTTGTAAGTAGTGCAATAAGTGACATTTCTCCAACTAAGAAAAATATTGTATTAACTACTAATAATATAATTGTAATAAATAGTACAGGCATTCCTAGCATATATAAAAATCCGTCTAAATTCATTACTGTTTTTCTTTTTGCTGTTGCTCTTGCAAGATCTCCAGTGTATATTCCAAAACATTGATAGTGTCCTACTGACCATCTTTCTCTTTGTGTCCAACTTTGTTTAAATGATAGCGGTTGTTCGTCATATACTATTGCATCTTGTGCCCATCCTAATTTCTGTCCTTCAATAATATTAAGAAGCGAAAATTCTATATCTTCAGTAAGTGTGCTAGTATTCCATCCTTCTGGCATTATTATATTCCATTCAACCATAAATGCTGTTCCATTTAAAAGTGGTGATAGCCCAATATTATATCTAGCTAAATGATAAAATCTATTCATCATCCAATAATATATAGCATATCCTCCTGATACCCATGTATCTGTTGGATTTTTAATGTCCCTATATCCTTGTACAACTTTTTCACCTTGGCATAGTTTTCTATTCATTACATTTAAGAAGTTAGAATCTATTACATTATCTGCGTCAAATACTATAATAGCATCATATCTTTTTCCTTCTTCATATACTTTTTTAAAAAACCAATTTAAAGCATATCCTTTTGTTTTTTTAGTTTCATCAAATCTTTCATATACAATTGCACCAGCGTCTCTTGCTATTTTAGCTGTATTATCTGTACAATTATCTGCTATTACATATATATCATATAATTCTTTATCATAATCAATTGCTTTTGCAGATTCAACTAATTGCCTTATAACCCTTGACTCATTGTGTGCAGGAACTATAATCATAAATTTATGTTTCTTATTTTTTAAAAGTGGCTTTTCTTTAAATTTAAAAAGTGATGCTATACTTATTGCTATTTGGTATACCCAAAATAACATTATTAGCCAAATAAACACGCCTTGTATTGTTCCTAGCACATTTCTTAGAGCATCTGTCATCTTTTTTTCCTCTTTCTTTTTTTATTACATAATATATTATACTAAATTACAGTAAAATTTGCAATTGTATTAATATTACTCAATATCATATATAAATGCATAAAAAATACAACTACATTTTGTAGTTGCATTCATTAATAATTAAATATTTAAATTACATTGATTATTTGTTAACTGTTTCTTTTAAGTTTTTTCCAGCTTTGAATACTGGTGCTTTAGATGCAGGTATAACCATTTCTTCTCCAGTTTGTGGGTTTCTACCTTTTCTTTTAGCTCTGTGTCTTACTTCGAAAGTTCCAAATCCTACTAATTGTACTCTTTCTCCTTTTTTAAGTGCTCCAGTTACAGCTTCTACGAATGCGTTTACTGTAGCTTCTGTAGCTTTTTTAGTTTCTCCTGTTTTAGCTACGATTGCTTCAACTAATTCTGTTTTGTTCATTATAATTCCTCCTATTATTTTAGACTATAGTCTTTGTTAAACAACTATTTGCCTACTTTATAAATAATTATCATATATAATTATTTTTTGCAATAGTTTTTATAAAAATTGTTTAACTATTTTTATTTATAATAGAAATATAATCACATATCTCTAATATACCTATAATATAGCATAGGAAAAACTTGCTTGCAATAGTAATTTTGATTTTTCTTTATTTTTTCTATTTTTTTAAGTTTTTCTACATTTTTTATTACAGTATATCCACTTTTTCAACTATTAAAGTGTACTATTTCCTAATAAAAAGTCATGCACAGACATTTTTTTCTTATTTGGTGCTTGTATTTTTTTAAGTTCTATTACTCCATCTCCTGATTTAACATATATATTATTTTTTGTAATTAAATACTTACCTGGCTCTAGTGATGTTAAGCTTACATTGTTTTCTTTTTCTATTTCTTTAATTTTATTATCTTCTACAATTTCAATTTCATATATCTTATATACCTTGTTTTCAAATATTGCTTTTGCTGTAAGCGCTCCATTCATTCCTCTTACTTTGTTTAATATTTCTTTTGATGTATCTTCAAATGAAATATATGCTTCTTCTTTTTTTAATATTTCTGCATACGTTGCAATACTATCATCTTGCTTTGTTCTTTTTGCTGTTCCATTTTCTATTTTTTCAATTGCTTTGATTAAAAGCTCAGAACCAATTTCTGATAACTTTTCAAACATAGTATCGGTAGTATCTTCTTTTTTTATTTCTACTTCTTCTTTTAATATAATATCTCCTGTATCTAAACCCTCATCTATATACATTATTGTAACACCTGTTTTTTCTTTTCCATCTAATACCGCTCTTTGTATAGGTGCTGCTCCCCTATATTCAGGAAGTAACGATCCATGTATATTAATTGTTCCATATTTAGCTACTTCTATTATTTCTTTTGGTAATATCTTACCATATGCACATACAACAATAATATCCGGTGATATTTCTTTTAACCTTTCTAAAAGTATTTTTCCTTCTTCTTTTTTTAGACTCTTAGGAGTTAAAACTTCTATACGATTTTCTAAAGCTACTTCTTTAATACATGATGGTTTTAATTTTTTACCCCTACCATATGGTTTATCTTCATTTGTTATAACAAGTGGTATTTCATTTTTTGTTTTAAGTAATTTTTCAAGTGGATTTTTTGCAAATTCTGCAGTACCCATATATACAATTTTCATAAACCTTCTCCTTTCACACTAAAATTATATATTAAATTTTAATATTATTAAAGTACTATGTATTATAATGATTGTAATATTAGGTAACTTTATGATATTATTTAAGTATTAATTAATAAAATATATCGAGGAATAATAATGTTTAAACAATTAGTAGAAAATTTAGCGACTTTTTTTAGTAATATTTTTGCAGGAATATTTAAGGTAATTAATTCTTTCTTAAATATTATTACTAAAAAATTAAATACAGATAAGAATATTTTCATATCTTTTATAATTACTATGCTTTGTACATATTTTGCAATAGATAGAATACTTGAAGTAGGATTAATTATATTAAATGGTGTGGGAATAAGTTATTGGTCTCCATTTAAATATATGATTGTAATACTACTTCCATATTTAGCCTATATGCTTGTAATTGAATCAAAGATGTCAACACAAAAGGAAAGAAACATTTCTTTCTTCAAAGTATATTGTACTTTTTTTGTAATTTTTGTAGCATCAGCAATAGTACAATTTACTAATCAATTTTTATGGAATGTATTTTTTTCAGCACCAAATTATCAAAAAATAATTGTGGAAGACTATGATATCATTAAACGAGCTTTTGTAGCTTTAGCCCTATATATACCAATTAGAATATCATATGATGCTTTTAACTACTATATAGAAAATATATCATCAAATCTTGACTCACAAAATGCTTTAATAAATGCTACTGGTTATTCATTAGATGGTAATAAGTCATTTGATGGTTCATATTCACTAGATCAAGAACTAGGAGAGGATATTACTACAAATCAAGAAGTTGTGATTGACCAAGATGACAGATTTCAAAACATTCTAATTATAGGAGATAGTCTTGAATCTAAAAATGATAATATAATGGAAGCTATGATAATTAGAGATCTTAAAAAGAAAAGATTCTTAAAAGAAGTTTCGAAGGATTTAAGTTTTAATCTTTTAAAAACAAATAGAGCTAAACTTAAGATGCCAAATAGAAATGAATTTTTAAACAAGAATTTTTCAGTTGATATGATATATCCTACGCCTTCTAATGAAGCAATATTTGAAGCATATACCAAAAATCTAAAACTAGATGATAATACATATAAAGATATTGGAATCACATATATAACAGAAAATATAGAATCATTAGAAAAAATAAAAAAGGCTTTAGACTTATTTAAATTTGAATATACATATTTTGATTCAGAAAATAAAGATACTATTGGAATAAATCCGTTTGCAAATACAAGTGCAATAAGGTCTGCCAAAAATGTAGCAAATATAATATATACAATATCTATTTTAAACGATTCAAGTGTGCCTCTTGATGATGATACAGTTAAATTAATTGAAAATATTGCACTTATTCTAATTGAAACTTACCCATATACACATGATGGAATGTTGCCTAATTATGAAGATATATATAATCTTTTAAAGAATCTAGAATTACTTGATGTGTTAATAGGTCAATTTAAAGAAAAAGCAGATAATGTTATTAATTATTCAAGTGTAGTTAACTATTTTGATACAGAGATATTTAAATCAGAAGATAGCAAGGCAAAGGCTAAAGATATGGTGGTTCAACCAATTAGATTACTTGAAAATATACTAGAAAATGAAAAGCTTAAAAAATTATTATGTAATAGAGAAAATAATATAAAGATTAAAAAGCATTTAACTGATGGTGATATCATGTTATTCCATATTGACAAAAATGATATTAATGCAGATTTAATTAAAATGATAATATTTAATATATATAGTTCTTCTGTTCAAGATAGAGCAAAAGAATCAAAGGATAATATTCCTGGAATAATATATTTACCAAACTTTGGTAGGTACATAACAGATGATATATTATACAAAGTAAATAATTTCACTAAATATAATGTAGGATCAGTAATCTCTTCTGTAAGTATTAATCAAATAATATCTACTGCTGATGAAAAATTACTTTTTAACACTTTCAAAAATAAGATAATCTTAAATACTGCATCTTCTGATGATATAGATAGATTCAAAAAAGATTTTGGTATTATAGATTCTGGTATACCAAATAATATTAAATTAAATAATAATATATTAATGTATAATGTGTTATTAAACAATCATAATGCTACATCTGGTTATTTAAAATTTAAATATGCAGATGATGATTTAAAGAAAAAGTATACAATAAAAAAGTATGATTTTGAAAATCTAGACCCTAAAAACAATGATTTAACTGTTGCAATAGAGAACAATAAAAAAGAATAAAAGAAGTAATAATCAAAAAATAGAATAAAATAAATAGAAATAAAAAGCAGAAGAACTAACTTCTGCTTTTAACATTTATTAATAATTATATACTATTATATTATAGTATTATCTGCTATTATTGTACCATCTTCTATTTTAGTATTCTCAGATATATAACAATTATATCCAATATAGCAATCTTTTCCTATTCTTACTCCATCTTTTATTATTGTATTTGGTCCAATAACTGTATCTTTTCCTATTTCTACATCATCATGTATATATGTACTGCTTCTATCTTCTATAGTCACGCCATTTTTCATATGACCTATGTTTATTCTCATTTGCATAACTCTAGTTACTAATTCTAATTGTATCCTATCGTTTATTCCTAGTATTTCTGTCATATCTTTTAATTTGTATGTTCCAACATTTAATCCTTTAGCTATTGCTATTTTAACTATATCAGGTAGATTGTATTCACCTTGTGCATTATCATTTGTTATTTCTGCAAGTGTTTCTCTTAATGTATCTAAATCAACACAATATATTCCTGCATTAATTTCTTTAATATTTTCTTCATTAATAGTTAGGTCTGCTTGTTCTACTATTTTTGTTATTTTTCCATTTTCATCTCTTACAATTCTTCCATAACCTATCGGATTTTCTATATCTGCAGTAAGTACTGTTAATGATTCTTTATCTTGTATATTCATTTCAAGCATATCTTTTATTGTACTTGCTCTAATTAGTGGAACGTCACCATATAGTATAATTGCTCTCCCATCTTTTCCTTCTAATTTTGGTAATCCTTTTAATACAGCATCTGCAGTACCCTTTTGTTCTGCCTGTTCTGCATATAATATATTTTCAAAATCTGAAAGTGCTTTTTTAACTTCTTCTTTTTTGTGTCCTACTATTGTAATTATTTCTTCACTTCCAATTTCTTCAGCGGTTTGACATACTCTTTTTATCATTTCTTTTCCATATATTTTTTGAACTAATTTAGTATGTTCACTATTCATTCTAGTTCCCTTACCTGCCGCTATTATTATAGTATATAATTTATCCATATTACCTCCTAGTAATTAAAAATAATTATAGTATTTAATTACTCTTAAATATACAAATATTATATACATTAAAAAACATAATTTAAAGAATAACTTAAATATGTTATTTTAACATAGTAAAAGCACTAGATAATCTAGTGCCTATTGTTTCCTATTCTTCTTCCATATCTAATTTAACATCTTCTATTGCATAATTAATATTTTCATCAGTATTGTCATCTTCTATTACATCTTTTTTGCTATCTTCATGTTCTTTAATATCTTTTAATGTATAATTTCTTATAAACAATGTTGCCTTAAAATCTTTTTCTGATTTTCTAATTGCATCAATTGTTTTTTCATCAGTATATATTGTTACATCTTCTATAGGTGTTTTAAGCGAAACATTATTATTTGTTTTTTCACCTCTTAGCTTACTTATAATTTGTATAATATTATCACCTTCAGGCATGTAGTTTGAATATTCTAATGGTTTAATAATTGTCTTATGTATAGATATTTCTCCTACTTCTTCCCTATATAATTCTTGATATATATACTCTGTTATATATGGCATATATATTGAAAATGCTTGTATTAATTTAAATAGTATCATATGTACTGTAACTTGTCCTGAGTATCTTTGCTTTTCACCAAATTCTTCTGGTCTATATAGTCTATGTTTAACTATTTCAATATAGTTATCACAGAAATTCCAGAAAAACTTTTCTAATACATTTAGTGCAAGCCCTACTTCATATTCTTCTAAGTAATTAATATATGATTTTTCCATTTCTTCATATTTAGATATTATCCATTTATCTATATATTCAAAGTCTTTAAAGTCTTTTCCAAACTTTTCTTGATTTTCTTTGAAATCACTTAAATGCATTTCAATAAACTTTGATACGTTAAATATCTTGTTTGCAAGTTTCTTTCCTCTTTTTAATGTTTCATCTGCATAAATAATATCTGTTCCAAGTCTTCCTGTTCCTGCCCAATATCTAATATTATCTGCTGGCATTTGTTTTACTAAATCAGTTGGTTCAACCTTGCTATTACCCTTACTTTTAGAAATCTTTTCACCTTTTCCTGCCATAACAAATCCACTTATCATAATATTATCCCATGGCCTTTTGTTAAAATGATAATAGTTTTTAACTATTGTATAGAAATCCCATGTTCTAATTATATCTGATGCATTTGTTCTAAGAGACATTGGTATTAATCCCTTTACTTCATCTTCTTCTCCAATTCTTGCATTAATTATTGGTGTAATTGAAGATGTTGCCCATGTGTCCATTACATCTGTCTCTGGCACATAGTTTTCTGGATCATCTACTGGTGCTTTATCTACTAATGGGTTTACAGGAAGGTCTTCTTCTCTTGCATATACAGCTTCACCAGTTTTTTTGTTATACCATACTGGAAATGGTACACCAAAATATCTTTGTCTTGATATATTCCAGTCCCACATTACATTTTTAACCCATTCTACATATCTTGCTTTCATATATGATGGATACCATTTTATTTCATCCCCTATTTTAAGGAATGCTTCTTTTTCTGATGTTGTGTCAATAAACCATTGTTTCATAACAGTATACTCAACTGGTGTAGAGCATCTTTCATGTACTTGTACTTCGTGTTCTAAATCTTCTTTATGGTCTAATGCACCTATCTCTTCTAAGTCTTCAATTATTTGTTTTCTTGCTTTAGTTACATATAGTCCTTCATATGGTTTTGCTTCTTTTACATTTTCTGCAGTTATTTTTCCGTTTCTAGAAAGTATATTTTTAAGTGGTAAGTCATATTTTCTCCACCATTCAATATCTGTTTGGTCACCAAATGTACAGCACATAACTGCACCTGTACCTTTTTCCATATCTACTTTTTCATCTGCAAGTATTTCAACTTCAATATCTATAAGTGGTATTCTTACATTTTTGCCTATGTATTTTGCATATTTTTTGTCTTCAGGATTTACAAATACTGCAACTATTGCTGGTAATAATTCTGGCCTTGTTGTTGCAATCATAAGTTTTTCATCTTCTCCTACAATATCAAACCAAATATAGTTAAAAGTTGTTTTAACTGTTTTTGTTTCAAGTTCTGCTTGTGCAATTGATGTCAAACATTCATGACACCATAATGCTGGTGCATCTCCATGATAGCATTTTCCTTTTTTAATTAAATCTAAAAATGACTTTTGGCTTTGTTTTATTGTATCTTTGCTTACTGTCTTATATTTTCTATCCCAATCACAACTTATTGCCATTGTAGTAAAAAGATCTTTAAATCCATCTTCATATTCATTTGTTATATCATAGCAAAGCTTACTAAATTCTTCTCTGCCTATTTCATGTGCCTTTTTTCCTTCTCTTTTTTCAACTAATCTTTCACTAGGTAATCCATTATCATCAAATCCAAAAGGATAAAATACATTATATCCTCTTAGTCTTTTGTATCTTGCTATCATTTCTGTTTGTGAGTATGAAAAAATATGTCCAATATGTATCTTACCATTAACTGTTGGTGGTGGTGTATCAATTGAATATATTTCTTTATCTGAATTTTCATCAAACTTATATATTTGATTATCTTCCCAAAATTTTCTTATCTCTGCTTCTTTTTCTAATCCCTTATATTTTTTATCTAACATGTTATTCCTTTTTCCTTTTATCTAAATATATATCATATATTACTAATACATTTTTAATTTGTATTTATATTTTTATTTATATTTTAACTTTAACTTATTATTTTACCATTATACCACAAATACATACATATGTATATGTTAAGTAGCATTTAAAGTTTTCTTTATTGTTATTTTTCTTCATAAGTATCATAAATATTTCCAGTATATAGCCCAAAATTATTTATCTTTTCTGTTTTTACATAGTAATTATTCTTATCTATTATAGTCTTTTTTTCATCATTGCCATCTTTATCTTCAACTTTTTGTTTCTTCTCCTTATCTTCTTCTTTTTTTCTAGTTACTAAGCTTGTTAAATCAACATACACTTTTCCATTAGTTGAGTTATCTTTTGTTTTAAAAGAATTCCAAGCATGCCACTTGTTTTTTTCTTTATTACACTCAATATCTAGCAGTTCTAAAAAAGCAAAGAAAATGTTTGCAAATCCTGCACAGTTAGTTTCCTTATTTTTCAATATATATGATATTAGTAGTCTGTTTTTCAATACTTTCTTTGCTTCTTCATCAAATTCTTTTACATTATATTTTTCACTATATGCAATATTATCTACAATCCACTGTATCACAGTTATTACTTTTTCTTCTTCTGTTTGATCTTTATGTGTAATCTCTTCTATTATTTTATGTATTTTTATCTTAGATTCATTAAAATCTTTTATACTATCTTCATAAAATCCTCTATCATAATATATTTTAATATCTATATCTGTGTTTTCTAAAATCTGTAATTCTTTAAAGTCTATATCTTTATATCTATCTTTAAATCCTTCAAAATTTAAATATATCCTATTTATATTTTCAGTATTATCTTTTATATAGTTAATATAGTAATCATCACTAGTTACAAAAATATATTCTTCTCTTCCATTTATCCTAAATGATATTTTATCTTGTTTTAATTGTTCCGCTATTTCTTCCTGTACATCTTTTAAATCTTTCAAATTAAATATTCTTACCAAAACTATTCTCCAAGTTTTCTTTTTTCCAATATTATACCAACTATATTATCAATAACCTCTTGTATATCCATATTAGTTGTATCTATATATGTTTGGTTATCTGTTCTTTTTAATGATCCTACTTCCTTATTCATGTCTAAATGGTCTCTTTTCATTATTGCATCTAGTGTTTCTTCTAAAGTTTCTTCTATTCCTTTTTTTCTATTTTCTTCATTTCTTCTTTTAGCTCTTGTTTTTGCATCTGCATCTAAATATATTTTAATATCTGCATCAGGAAATACAACAGTGCATATGTCTCTTCCTTCTGCAATAATATTTTCATATTGTTTTGCAGTGTTTCTAATTATTTCTGTTATTGTATTTCTAACTTCTGGTATTGAAGATACTGGTGAAACCAATTTTGCAACTTTTCCTTCTCTAATTTCTTTAGTTATATCTTCATCATTTAGCATTATCTTATCTTTCAAAGTATTATTTTTTTCATCTTTTACTTTTAATATTTCCAATTTATTTTTGCCGCTATTTAGGCTTTCAACTATTTTTATAACTTCCTGCCTTATTAATTCATCTTCTAATATTTCTTTTTCAGTAATTTCTGGTATTATTTTTAATACTAGGTATGTACTTGCCCTATATATTGCTCCTGTGTCTAAATTATATATATCCATATTCTTATCTTCTATACTTTTAGTTACAGTTGTTTTCCCAGCTCCTGCTGGTCCATCTACTCCTATTATCATAATTACCTCTACTATATACTATAATATACTATCTCTTAAATTAATATAATTTTCTTTTTCTGCTTTTTTGTTTTTATCTATTTCAATATCTTGTACTTTTATTTCTACATATATATTATTTACAGAAGTTGCTTTTTCAAATTCTCTTTCTAAATTGTTTTTAAACCTATTTACCACATCTAATATTTTGTATCCATAAAATATTACAAGTTCCATAGATATATCCATTCTTTCTTCATCATCTAATTGTGTTTTAGTTATCTGTACCTTGTTTACTTCAGATATTGCTATATCATTTTTAGCAATTATTCTAACTAAATCTCTAAATGCCTTATCTTTTATTGTATATTGTCCTAAATAACTAAATGTAGGCCTAATTATACTTTTTTCAGAAAGATATGGTTTCTTATTTTTTTGTAATCTAAATATCTGCATTGGATCTAATAATATCCCCGAAAAATCTTTTTTAATTTCAAATGTTGGTACAGGTACAATATGTTTTCCTTGTTTTTTTCTAGTTTTAAGTGCTGCTTCCATTTCTTCTTCTGTTGCAACATCTTGTATATATATAGTTTTTTGTATCTTAGGTAGTTTTAAATTACCTGCTATTTTTTCTACCATTCCATCAGAAGTACCAAGTATTAATATTGATTCTAGCTTTTCTTTTTTTATGGCATTTTGTATATTTTTTTGTTCTTCTTCTTCCATAAAAAGTGCTTTTCTGATTGTCTGTATTTTAGTACTAGCTTTTTTAGCAGACTTACCTGCAAGCACCCTGCTTCCTGAAATTAATAATCCATCATCAATAATTGCATCAATATTATTATCAAATGCAACTTGTTGCGCTCTATAGCTTTTACCAGTTCCAGAAGGTCCAACAAAAGCATACACTTTCAAATTATTTATATTATATGGTAACAATTTTGACACTGTATTTTTAAGTATCTTTTTTGTATCCATCCTATGATTTTCGTGATTATTTATTTTTTCCATTTTTCCCTCTAATAGATATTATCATATTTATACTTCTTTTTTAACTATTATAGTATATTTATACAAAATATTGTATAATATATTATAATTTAAAAGCATTTTATATAATAAAAAGCAATAAGGAGATTACTTATGAATAAAAATATAAATATTAAATATGGTATGGAAGGCGAAGGACTAAAATATCACGTACCACTTTTTAGACAAGACGATAAAAGATGGGAATTAGAACCATTTGGACCTTTTACAGTATCTTTTGCAGGATGTGGCCCAACATGTATTGCAATGATGCTATCAGCATTTACCGGAAAACTTGTTTTACCACCAGATATTGCTAAAAAATATGGCAAAGAACATACTTCAGAATATGGTGCTTTATGGTCTATTTTTAAAGCTACCGCTGATGATTATTCACTTCATTTAGTACAAACAGATGCATCAGAATTAGAGCCTGCTCTTGATTGTTTAAAAGAAGGTGGATTGGTTATTGCCTCTATGACTCCAGGTCATTTTACTTCAGCGGGTCATTTCATAATACTAAAAGGAATCGCTCCTGATGGTATGTTATATATAAACGACCCTGCAAGTGATAACAATAACAAAAAATTATGGAATCATTCTATAATATTTAATGAATGCAAACAATTTTTCCTATTTAATAATTAAGGAGTATACTAATGAATTATATAAGAAATAATAATAATAAAAATATTAGTAATATCACTAGTAAGAATACTATAAAAATAAAAAAAACTATCAACTATCTGCTTAAATTAATAATTGTAATATTATTAATTCAAGTTTCTATGATCATATTTAAAAATACTAAAATATATGCAGATGATGATAAATTAGATATAACATATATAGCATCACAACCTTCCCCTGATGGTTCGGCTTCTGAGCTTTCATCTAGTAATGAATATGGTTTAGAAGGTCCTGGTGTACTTGTCAAAACTCCACTTTTCATACAGTGGGATGATAAATGGGGAAATCTTCCATATGGTATACATTATAGTATTGCTGAAGGTGGCTGTGGTATAACTAGTTGTGCAATGATTATTAGTGCTCTTACACAAAAACAAGTAGAACCGCCAGAGCTTGCAGCAAAATATGGTTCAAAATATGCAGTAGTTGGTGGATCTACTTATGAACTATTCCCTGCAGTTGCAAAAGACTATGGACTTAAATTAGAGCAAATTCCTGCAACTTCAATGGATAAGGTAATTGAACATTTAAAAAGTGGTGGTTTAGTCGTTGCAAATATGGGACCTGGTCATTTTACTTCAGGTGGACACTATATTGTTTTAAAAGGTGTAAGTCCAGATGGAAAAATATATGTAAATGACCCAGCAAGTAAAAAAACAAGTTCTAAATTATGGGACCCTCAAGTATTTATTGATGAAAGACGTGGCGATTGGGCTCAATTCTTCCTATTTAGCAAGTAAAGAATATAATTAAATATGGATTTAATATAATCTAACAAAATAAAATAGCAACTACTAATTTAGTTGCTATTTTATTAATTCTTTTATTTAATCTTTTTAATTATTCATTATTTTAGTATTGGTATATTTAATGCTTGAAGCACTATTTTATCTTCTTTTTCAACAAACTCAAACCAAGTATCTTCTAAACTTTCTTGTATTTGTAATATATCATATGTAAAATATATTTTTTCTTCAGTATTTTGTTTGTTCAAACAAATTTCTTTATATACTTCTGCCATATGTTTTTTATCTTCACATACGAATACCAAATATGGTTTTTCATTAAAATTACTGTCACCTATTTTAAAATTTTCTAAAAAGTTTTTATAGGTTTCCATTCTATATTTAAATGTTTTTTTCCAATCTTCTTCTCTTCTTATACTTTCTACCACAATACTTATTTTGCTTGCTTCTTTTCCTAAAACTAGTAATCCATTTGATTTTATACTTGTATTATTTTCCTTATCAACTATTTCAACCTTTGCTTCATCTTTAAAATAGTTTTCAGATTTCATTTTATATGCTATTAAAAATTGATTTGCTGCAAGTCTTCTTTTCATTACACCAACTGATTTTGTATTATCTGTTGGTTTCCAATCTACTTTAACTTCTCTTGCTTCTAAAAGGTATTTACCATTTTTATCTAAACAATATACCCTATATGCAGCCTTTTCTCCAAATGTACCAAAATAGTATCTAGTAAGTAACTTTCCTTTAAGCATTTGATCTAACTTATTTGTTAATTTACGGTTTTTATTAAATCCCATATTTTCTAGTTCTAATATTTGATTAATTTGCCTTGAAGTAATAAACTCATATTTATTTACTATTTCAAGTATTTTATACTCTACTTCTCCTAAATGTCCTCTATCAATTTTATTTACAACCTGATTTATTGATACATACCCATCAAAGCCATCAGCTTGTTTTATTTCATCTTCTCTAATTGCAAATGGTGAAACTTTAGTTTTTATTTCGCTATCTTCTATTCCCATTTTATCCTCCATATATTAAAATTATTTTCATATATCTATCTACGATATTATATATTGTTTTAAGTATACCATACTACATTAGCTCTTTCAATTTCATTATATCTTTTTTAGATAATTGTATATATTCACCTGGTTTAAGATTTGAAACTTCTAATCCTGCAAACATATTTCTATGAAGTGCTATTACAGAATACCCAAGTGTTTTAAACATCTTTCTTACTTCTCTATTTTTTCCTTCATGTATTTTTACTCTAACTCTAGATATATTCTTATCCTTATCTATTTTTAATATTTTTGTTTTAGCTGGTGCAGTAATATAGTTTTCAATTTCAATTCCTTTTTCTAATTTTTCTAAATCATCTTTTTTTATTTCACCTTTTATAGTTACAGTATATTCTTTTTCAATTTCATTTTTAGGATGTGTAAGATTATTTACAAGTTCACCATCATTTGTGACTATTATTGCCCCTGTTGTATACATATCTAGTCTACCAACTGTAACAAGTCTATTGTTACTTTTTATTATATCTATTACCTTAGGTCTATTAAACTGTTCATATGATGTGCAGACATATCCAAGTGGCTTATTTAGCAAATAATATTCTTTTTCTTCTTTCGAAAGCAATCTTTTTTTACCATTTTTTTGAACATATTCTATAACATTATCATTAGTTATTTTCATTCCAAGTGTTGCAACTTTTCCATCTACTAAAATATATCCTTTTTCAATATATTCTTCTGCTTTTCTTCTAGATGCAAGCCCAGTTTGTGCTATATATTTTTGTAATCTCATTTCTTCTTTTTTCATATTAATCTTTTCCTATTATTTTTCTTATCTCTTCATTTTCTTCAATTTCGAACTTCATTTTTTTATTTGTTAAAGGATGATGAAATTCTAAAAAGTAGCTTTGAAGAATTTGTCCCTGTATCTTCCACTCATTTTCTTTTCTAGTATATATATCATCTCCTACTAAAGGATGTCCTATTTTTGCCATATGTACTCTTATTTGATGCGTTCTACCTGTATATATTTGCATATCTAAATATGTATACTTATTTTCAATATATGATATAACATTAAATTTTGTTTTTGCTTTTTTTCCATCACTTCTTACTTTCATCTTATGTCTATTTTTAAGGTCTCTTCCTATTGGCATATCTATAATTCCATCTTTTTCAGCTACTATGCCAAAAACAATTCCTCTATACTTTTTTATAATCTCTCTTTTTTTAAAAGTATTTATTAAATTTTCATATGCCATCTTTGTTTTTGCAACTATCATTAGTCCAGATGTATTTTTGTCTAGTCTATGAACTATACCTTCTCTTCCTTTTTCTCCATATAATTTATATTTTTCTTTTAAAATATCTACAAGAGTTATACTTGTATTATTTCCGGAATGTACTATAATTCCTTTTGGTTTATTAATTACAATTATATCTTCATCTTCATATATAATATTACTATATACACATTTTTTTAAGTCATCGGGGATAACTTTTTCTTTTTCTTTATATTCTATATATATAATCTTATCACCTGGTTTTAATATATATGATGGTTTTATTTTAATAATTTTTTCATTACCAATCACAAATATATCTTCTTTTAAAATCTTATCTTGTATATTATTTCTTGTTATTTCTATATTATATTTTTCATGTAAAACAAAGGATAAGAATTTATCTAATCTTATCCTTTCATCTTCTTTTGCATATGTTATTTCTATTTTTCTTTTTATTCTTCTTTTTTCTTCTTTTAATTCTTTTAATTCTTTGTTTTCTTTATCTTTTATATCTTTTTTATCTTCCATTAATTTACCAATATTATATTTATTAAAATATATTTCTAAGATTATTATTTTTTGTTTCTATTGTTTCCATTTTTTTATTTTT
>QWCE01001567.1_pt1 | contig 33458 bp, 31 predicted proteins | sample 1972531 | NCBI WGS metagenome assembly QWCE01 (sample SAMN09866716, study PRJNA288562) | Human gut metagenome isolate term4_stool, whole genome shotgun sequencing... | reverse complement strand
TGGGCCTGTTGTGCGCTCCATATTCTTATGACCGCGTTTCTGACCAACAGTAGAAAGAGGACCGCCATCTGGAATTGCCATTAACCCGCCATTTTGAATTGCACAGTAAGCCGCATCTTCAAAACTGGTTACAGTTGTATGTACATTTGAGACACATATGTAGTCTCCTTTTATTTCCGAAATATTTTTTTCGAGATAGTCTACCAACCACTCCATATTGATTGCCGCAATATTAACGCCCATAATATTACAAGTTGGAATGAGTCTTTTATCAACCTTTCTCTTATACTCCATTTCTCGCACCTTTTCCTCTTTTTCTACTTATATGGAAGGCTCATATTGAGCCGATCAATCTATATCAAACAGTGTGTTCATCATCCATGCCAGATGAGCTATCGCACTGTAGTTATCATTTTCCTCACAGTGGTCATCTATTTTTCCAACCACCACTGAATCTTTCATGTAGACCTGTCATGGGCTACTCACTTATTCATGTCACTACCTTGCTCTGCAATAAAACAGGCTCGCAGTAGAGGTATTTTGCATGAGTTTTATACGCCACCGTAGACCATCATGCCGCCACTGAAAGTTTGAGGTAGACATTAGAGTAAGCATGAGCCATCAATTCATTCGACTTTTTGGTTGCAGCATATAAAGAAACCGGATTGTCTACCTTATCATCTGTGCTGTACGGAACCTTCTTATTATTCCTGAGATGTAACAATTCCATATTTATCCGCAACATTTAAGATTCCACTCTTAAATTTAGGATTTCGATCAATATTTTTGCCTAAATATATTTTACTTGGCCTAATAAAATCAAAACTCTTACCCTTCTGTGTTATTGGAATATTGGTTTCAAGACATAACAACCTCCATTCAGATTCTTTTGAATATGGCACTTTGTCTTTTGTCATACAAGATAATCTATATTTATTTTGCATAACTTTGTCTGGTGTCTCTTCTTCATAGTCCGTAGGTCCAAACAAAATATCTTTTGTTTGCTTCCGATCTTCCACATATCTTATTGGACACAAATGAAGCACCTTATTATCTGATACTGTTTCCAATATTGTTTCAAAATCATATTCGAGACATATTCCTTCTGAATCAACAGCATACTCTTTCCACATATATTGTGTATTTTTATCTGTAATGCATCCTACTAATACCTCTTATCTTCTTGTATTCTTCTTATGCATTCCTGTTTTTTCTCATCTGTTAATTTAGCTTGCATTAACTTATATTTCTTTCTATCTTTAACATTTAAAGTATACATAATTAATGCATCTAAATCATCAAGCCATTCACAATCTCCAGAATCTTCATAGCACATCGGGCGACATAAATATATTTGCTTCTCTCTAATGGCATCTATTTCATGCATTTGAGGTGGTCGAAAACGGTAAAATTTTTTTTCTTTATTTCGACGGTATAGTTCCATAATATAACTTGCTGCCGCATTCCTATTACCTACTTTATATGCCATTACTACTGCTTTTTCTCGAAGTTGCAATTCATTACGTGTCATCTATATCTCATTTTATTCTTTCAATTGTTAACGGTACCTAGTGGCAATCTTATGGTCGGTTCGGTACCTAATATACAGGTCACTCAAAAAATTTTTTTTATGGTTATTTCTTTCTTCCAAAGCGCGATACAACCATTCAAATCCATATGCATATGTATTATCGTTATGTACTTCTCTTCTTTTTTCTATGAAAGCCTCTGAACATTTATACAATCGAATTACTCCTGCTCCGCTGCCATAATCAAATACCCACCATGGCAAATAACCTTTCCTTGCAAGAAGCCCCCATTGATGAATATAATTCACCACATATGACATATCTTCATCATTTATATTTACTGGTTCACCATTTTTTTTATAAACCACGCTTCTTGCTTCTATAAATTTTGGATCAGCCATACCGTTTAAAAATTCACATACTATTCGAGATTTATCTTCATATCTTTGCCGTATACTAATCAGCATTCCTGCTATACCTGTAACCATACCAATAATAGCGCCTATGTCCATTTGTCCTCCACTTTCTCTTCCTATATTATATTAAGAAGATTCGTTAATACTTTTTGTTAACAGTACCTAAGAAAATATTACCCAATTTTTGCATTTTTTATTCGACTAAATCCAACATTTTTCATGTTCTGATCATACGTCAGAATGCTTTCAAAACACCTAGCGCTTCGCCATCCCACCTTCATTCATGTGGGCTAGCGAATCACTATGTTCCTCAACCTTAAGAAACGCGACAACGCGACGATTTCCTCTAATCAATTCTTTTATCATTCGTCTTCGCCCTCGCTTACGCTCCGGCTTAGACTAATTTCTCATCCTTACATCGATCCCTCTTTGCCTAACACAGTCTTCACCGTCTTAAACAAGATCTTAATATCGAGTGCAGGACTCCACTCTCTAATATACTTTGTATCAAGTCTTACGACTTCCTCAAAGTCTGTGATATCACTTCTTCCACTGACCTGCCACATACCGGTAATACCCGGCTTGATTGCAAGTCTTGCTCTGTGGTGAAGCTCATACTCAGATACCTCACCCGGCAACGGTGGACGTGTACCGACGATACTCATATCGCCCTTCAATACGTTAAAGAACTGCGGAAACTCATCCAAGCTCGTCACTCGAATAAAATTACCGATGCCAGTCTTCTTGGTGCCGTCCGGCAAGATCTTATTGCCAATGACACGCGGATCAAAATCAAGCTTAAACATCTTTCCATCTGCAACACGGTTTTGCTTCATAAGCTCCGCCTTTCTGGCCTCTGCATCCATGTACATGCTTCTGAACTTGTAAATCTTAAACTTCTTACCATTCTTACCAATTCTCTCCTGAGAGAAGAAAATCGGTCCCGGAGAACTAATGTAAATAATCGGTGCGATAAAGATAAAGATGATACAAGTTAGTAGACATCCAACAAGACCGCCAGCGATATCCATCACTCTCTTAAACAAAAGCTGCTTTGCGGATGCATAGTTTAGACTGGTCGTCAATACGGTATAAGAACCAACCTTCTCAACAAACTGGCGTCTGTCCTCTGCATCTGCAATCTTAGACATCTTCAAATGAATTGTCACACCAGTCTCTTCCATTTTCTTGATTAACTCTTCTGGATATGGATCTTCATCTGGTACAACAACCAACACCTCATCAATCCATTGTTGACACACATACATCGGAGCATCTTCACTGTTTGCCACTACTTTCACTCCGGCAATACTCTGCCCCGCCATGTCTGCATCGACAATCACCAGACCACTCAACAAAAACTTACCGTAATTGTTAGCCTGAACAGTCTCAATAACCTTCTGTGCCTCTGCCTTTGTCGTAACAATCAGTAGTGACCGACAGTTTCGCTCCCACTTACCGCTTGCTAGTACTTTCTTCCATGCAAATCTAGACGCATATGCGAACACAAAGTAAAGAACTAGTGCAATACCAAACATCAGTCTAGAGAATGCTGCACCCTCCTGCATAAAGAACAGATAGGCACTGCCAATCAAGCCGACTGCCAACACATTTCCAGCTGTCGCAATCAATTCTCTATAACGCCCTCTCAGTGTCACATGTGTGAGTGTATCGAGCATAAACATTGCTGCCAAATCAGCAAACTCTATCACAATCGCCATATTACGGTATACAAGATCTGCATACGGATTTACTCCCAATCCCTTTAATACATAGGCCAGATAGAAAGCCACTTGCAGACAAATCATATCAATCAGGATGAAGTCGATATGCTTGAACCAGCCTTCAGATTCTTTTCTGTACATTACTTCTTTTTGCCCTCCCTTATAACAGCCGCAGCACCCCCCCCGCGAAAACGCGAGAGTGATTCTGCGGCTGTCTTCCTCGAAAGTCTAATATTTTTTGCTTGTCTATTATTATCCTACATTCTTACAAACAAGTCAAGAACCATTTTTGCCAAAATACAACAAAGTTTGCAAGGGAGTGTCAGTGATTGTCACTTGTGGCTGTTGAAGCTTTATACGACTTATGATTATAGTAATCTTCCATTCCATTTTTAATTACTCCGTATACACAACACCCTTTTTCAAGATTATATTCGCATACTGAGCTGTCTCTCCAGTTGCTACCACGCAATACGCCTTTTTTGCTCTCTCATAGTAAGCAAAACGTTCCATAAACGTTACTGGAGTTCCCGGCTCTTTCTCTTCCAAGATTTGCTTATAATCGTCCCAGATTGTCGGTACCACTGGATCCCCTGGAACCACTTCCATTAAAATGAAGCGATCTTTCTCATAGGTATCAAGTGGAAACAATGGCAAAATGGCTTTTAGCAAATCTGCAGCGCCAATTCCATCCGCACGGATCACACGCTTTCCTGTTGTCTCTGACGGAAAGTTCGCATCTGCCAAAACAATCTCATCTCCATGACCCATCTCGCATAAAATCTTTAACAGCTCCGGACTAATCAATGGTGAAATTCCTTTTAACATACCTAAAATCTCCTTATCTTCTCACACGAACTGGCATTGCCATACGGAAACACCACTATCCTGGAACACTTCATACAGACGCTCCTGAAGTTCGGCTGCGGTTACGCCCTTCTTTAACACAACTTGCAAGAATCCGCCTCCTCCAGCACCACAAATCATCTTTGCATCAATTAAATCTTCTACTGCCTTAAAGATCATATCAATACAAATGTTCGTACAACCGCTGTCAAGGCGCTTACTCAACTCCCAATGCTCATTTAAAAGTCTTGCAAATGCATCAACATCGCCCTTTTCCAACTCAAATCGCATCAAAACAGCGCTTCTTTGAATTTCATATAACACTTCTACTGCATCAATATTTCCACCGACATATCGACCTACCACATCACGAAGCAAATTTCTTGCCAGCCTGCGCTGTCCGGAATAGATCAAGCAGAAACGCTCATCAAGCTCTTTCTTTGTCTTTTCGCTAATCACACATGGCGTGCAGGTAATCTGCTGTCTGACTGCTGCATGAGATGTTACCATCTTAATTCCCGGTGCAAGTCCCCCAACCTGATCCTGCCAGCCACCTCCAGTCGACATGATCTGCTCCATGCAAAGCACACGGTTGTACAGTTCCTCATCTTCCAACTTGCGCCCTGTGATTTGATACAGAGCCTTCACACAGGCACCTGCCAAAATTGAGGATGTCCCAAGTCCTGAGCCTCTTGGAATGTTAATTACGCGTGTAGACAGATACAAGCCGCCACCAAGTTGCTCTGTAATCTCCTCTACGGAACGATTTTCACAGTAAGGGATCACACCACATGCAATCAAAGCTGCCTTATGAAGTGCAAAAGGATCATATGGGTTACTAGAATCCTGAAGTTGCTTCATGTCAGTAAATTCTTGCTCGGCTCCGCTGTCTGCACTTGCAAGGACAATTCTATTTCCTTTAATCTTTCGTGCAATCGCTTCAATCGGATAATTTCCATCTAACAACACTGCTGCATTTAAAACCGTTCCACCATGCTCCATACAATACGGAGGTGTATCACTCCAGCCGCCGCCCCAGTTAACACGAACTGGAAGACGTACAATCGCCTCATCCTCTGCCAGTACTGTATCCTTACTACAGCTAAGACCTGCCACTGCTGTATCCAACACGGCACTTCCAATCGTGCCAAAGCACTGATCCATATACGATTCTTTTACCAGTGATAGCATATAGTAAATACGGATCTTTCGGCTAAACTGCTCCAGATCACGACTGTCTAGTCGCTCTGCCTCTCTTAAAAGCAACCGCTCTACTCTGGGTGAAATGCTATTACCACAAGCTTCAAATGCCCTCTTCAAATCAGTCTTATTGTCAATTGCCTCAAGCAATGATTCCACACGTACCTTATCATCAAGCTTATCCTGCCATGGAAGAATAGCTGTCACATCTGCCATATTGAAGGAATCCTTCAGTGAGACAAATGCCTCATTTACTGGAAAACCCTGTGCATACGCTTCAAGAGTTGCGTCCACCGCTTCTCTCATCGTTTTTCTAATTGGATAGATCTTGGCTGTCCAAAGTGGCTCTGTTAATTCGTTTCCAAACAATTTACACTCTTTTGGATTGTCATTGACATCATACATACGAGCAACAAACTGCTCCTCACCAAGCTTTAATCCGTGAATGACTGCTCCATCTGGAATTGTCTGACCATCTAAAGTAACGCCAGATACAACACAATTTGCTCCAATCACAGTTCCATGGTGCACATAGCTATCCTCTATGTAGCTGCCCCTTCCGATCTTTGCACGTTTGCTAATATAACTGTTACTAGCTGCGTAGCCGTTTCGCATATTGGTACTATTGGTATTCACAAAGCTGCTCCATCCAAGATAGACAAATTGCTCCATGCCCTCTGTCATCAGATAGCGAAGCTCTCTTGTTGTTCCAAAGTGAATAAATGCTGCTGGCGACATACGAATTAGTTTCATGTGGAATGGATGAAGCACTTCCCACAATTTGGTACGGCACTCGTGAAGCTCTGGTGTGAAGTCTCCCTCTGGTGTCTCCTTATAGTACTGCTCTAACGTAGATTCCGATGCAAGCGGATACAAAAAGTCTGCATAGAAAGAAAGTCTTGTCTTCTCATTTACATAAGCATCAAAGTTCTCTGGCGTATCGACCAATTGATACAATGACTTTAATAGTTCTGTATCCATAATCACTGCACCTGTATCAATGTCGACATTTCCATGTACATCCGTTGCTCCAAGCTCATGAAGCTGTTCTACTGTCTTTTTATGTAAAAATCCACCTACATTTCCATTCTTGTCTACTCGATATACGCCGTGATTTTTCCCAATTTCTGCCGGTTCTTTGATTGAAAGTGCCGCCGCTCCGCTTCCATAAAAATCAATCTGGAGTGGATTAAATAAGAGAAGTACATCACCAGAACATACCAACATTCCAGTACGGATGCGTGCAGCCACACCGCACATTGAAATCATAAACTCATCAAATAAAGTGGATCTTCTTCCGTTCGGAAGCAGACGTGGAACTGGTGAAAACAACTTTCCGCATGCTGAATACTGAGGCACACGCTTGCTATCTCCTCCTGAATGAATGACAAGGATTCGCTTGTCATCAAAGCTTCCTGCATCCTCATAGATGTAACGCAGCACATTTAATGTGGCACCGCCGCTTCCTACTCGCTTTCCATCTGGGTCAGGAAGAACCGCATAGTGAATGGACTTTGGAAGCATTCCATGCTCTAATCGATACTGAATCTGCATACGGTAGGATTGTGCCTGTGACTCATTCGATGCCGTTAGGATTACATAATCCCAGAGCGGCATTTTCTGAGTATTCAGCACTTCCATATATTGCCTTGTGCAATCCTCATAAGACTGCTGTAAAAATAACGTTTTGTGTGACATTCTATCTTTTCCTTTCGCCTATTGTTTTTCCCTCATTATAAATCATTTTTTCACAATCGTCCATCAAAAACAGGAACTTCAGTATTTAATTTTATCCAAAACACTAATATCTTTGCCGATCTGAACCTCAATCACCTTTAATTCTGTATCAGCAATGATCGTATGGCGACATCCTGCCTTCATCTCGATTACATCTCCCGGCTTTACCGTCTGCTCTTTCTCATCTAAGATAACACGACCTGTTCCTGAAACCACCGTCCAAACCTCATCGCGAAACTCATGACTGTGATAATTCATTCGATGATTTGGATTTAGTGTAACTTTGATTGTTAAGCTTTCTTTCTCAACATCTAGCACGCGAAAGCTTCCCCAAGATTTCTCTGCAAACATAACTCTATGATCCAATGTATTGACAAGAGGCTTGATATAACTTGACTGTTTTTTGTCGGAGACCAGTATACCGTCTGGACTTGCTGATACAACGACATCCTTTAATCCCATACAGAGAACGGGAAGATTCAGTTCATTTACCACATGTACATTCTCACAAGTCTCACTAAACAATGCCTGTCCAACATTTCTGCTATCCATTGCCTCGGTAAGTGTATTCCAAGTTCCAAGATCCTTCCACATTCCAGAAAAACGCATTACTTCAATTTTTTCTTCATGCTCAACAACTGCGTAATCGAAACTAATTTTCTGCAATGTTTCATATTTATCAAACAGATCCTGATAGTCGGTAAAATCAATCAGCTGATGCGCACGTTCCAATACGTAACCAAGACGAAGTGCAAACACACCACCATTCCAAAGTGCTCCCTGTGCAATATACGATTGTGCCACATCCTCTGTTGGTTTCTCTTTAAACATGGATACTGAGCTGATGTTTTCTCTTGACTCTGGAATAATATAGCCATATTTTGCACTCGGATAGGTTGGCTCGATTCCCATCAAGACCAAATTGGCCTCGCTTTGGGTTGCTCGTTTTCCAAGCTCCTCTAATGATTCAAAATAGTCATTATCTACATATGGGTCAACCGGACAAATGACAATTGCCTCATCTAAAGGAAAATGCTTTTTGTCTCTTAAATAGGCTGCTGCTAATGCAATTGCCGGAAACGTATCTCTTCTACATGGTTCGACGCTAATACCTACATCTTCACCTAACTGGTTGTGAATTGCCGATACCTGCGATTTTGATGTTGCAATTGTTACATTGGCATTCGGGTCCACCAAACGAATCTGACGGTATACTCTCTGAACCATAGATTCAAGCATTCCATCTTCTCCATGAAAAATTTTAATAAATTGTTTTGAACGAATATCATTTGAAAGTGGCCACAGACGCTGTCCTGATCCGCCAGATAATAATACAATGTTCATTTTTCTCTTTCTCCTATTCATGTTTGTACAAAAAAGGCCGCTGCCCAGATTCGGGTAACGGCCTCCTTCCATTTCGTTATCGTTCAGCCCTCATCGGGTTATTTAAAAAGTCTTCATATGACAAACGAATGCCATCTTCAAGTTCTGTCTTGTAAGTCCATCCAAGATTGGTTGCTTTTGATACGTCAAGAAGCTTTCTCGGTGTACCATTTGGCTTTGTCGTGTCCCAATTGATCTTTCCAGTATATCCGATAACCTTTGCTACGAGCTCGGTCAGTTCCTTGATTGTCAATTCCTTTCCTGTTCCGGCATTGACTGTCTCATCTCCGCTATAATTGTTCATCAAGAATACACACAGGTTTGCCAAATCATCGACATATAAAAACTCGCGAAGCGGTGAACCATCTCCCCAACAAGTTACTTCTTCAAGACCATTTACCTTTGCCTCGTGGAAACGACGAATCAGAGCTGGAAGTACATGGCTGTGAGTTGGATGATAGTTGTCATTTGGTCCATACAGGTTCGTCGGCATTACACTGATATAGTCGGTGTGGTACTGGCGATTTAAAAACTCACAATATTTTAATCCAGAGATTTTTGCAAGTGCATAGGCCTCATTGGTCTTCTCTAATTCAGAGGTAAGAAGGCAACTTTCCTTCATTGGCTGTGGTGCCATACGCGGATAGATACAGGAAGATCCCAAAAACTCCAGCTTTTTACAGCCATTTTTCCATGCGGAATGAATAACATTCATCTCTAAGATCATGTTCTGATACATAAAATCAGCTAAGGCATCTTGATTGGCAATAATACCGCCGACCTTTGCCGCTGCCAGAAATACATATTCTGGCTTCTCCTCGGCAAAGAACTCCTCAACTGCATCCTGACGACATAAATCCAGTTCAGCATGTGTACGTGTTACTATGTTAGTATAACCCTGTCTCTGTAGTTCTCTTACGATTGCAGAACCTACCATTCCACGATGACCTGCTACATAAATTTTTGCATTTTTTTCCATCATAATCGTTTATCCTCTATCTCATTTTACCTGATCAAGTTTTTATAAACAGGCTTTTTTAAGTTTATGAAGCTTCTAAATTTTGATCTTACAGAGCTGCCTCTTTCATTGCTTTCTCCTGCTTTGCAAGCTGTCTGTCATGCTTTGCCATAATCTCTACAAGCTGGGCATAGGTTGTTTTCTGCGGATTCCATCCAAGAACAGTCTTTGCCTTTGTCGGATCGCCCCAAAGATTATCTACATCGGTCGGGCGGAACCATGCTGGGTTGACGCATACTAACATCTTTCCAGTCTCTGCATCATAACCCTTTTCATCAAGACCTTTGCCTTCCCAGCGAATCTTGATACCATTTGCTGCAAATGCCTTCTCTGTGAAATCACGAACTGTATGCTGCTCTCCTGTTGCAATGACAAAATCTTCTGGTGTCTCATGCTGCATAATCATCCACATACACTCCACATAATCCTTTGCATAGCCCCAATCACGAAGTGAATCCATGTTTCCAAGTTCCAAGTGATCCTGCAATCCTTCAGCAATACGACCTGCAGCCAATGTAATCTTTCTGGTAACAAAGTTCTCACCACGTCTTTCAGACTCGTGATTAAACAAAATACCGTTTACTGCAAACATGCCGTAAGCTTCACGATATTCCTTCACAATCCAGAAACCATACTGCTTTGCCACTGCATATGGAGAATATGGATGGAATGGAGTTGTCTCTTTCTGAGGAACCTCCTCGACCTTTCCGTACAACTCTGATGTGGAAGCCTGATATACCTTTGTTTTCTTGGTTAACCCCAAGATACGACAAGCCTCCAAAATACGAAGTACGCCCAAGGCATCAACATCACCTGAATACTCCGGTACGTCGAATGACACCTGTACATGAGACTGTGCTGCCAGATTGTAGATCTCATCTGGATTAACCAGACTGATAATACGAATTAATGATGAAGAATCAGACAGATCTCCGTCATGAAGTGTAATCTTTCCCATCAAATGATCAATACGTGCTGTATTTGAAATAGACGCACGGCGTGTAATTCCATGAACCTCATATCCCTTCTCCAACAAAAACTCTGCCAGATAAGATCCATCCTGTCCTGTAATTCCTGTAATCAGTGCAACTTTTGCCATCGATATAACTCCTCAACTTTCTATCGTTTGTTGTTAGTATTGTTTTTTATTTTGTGCCTATAATCTGTGCTTATAAATTATAATTTTTGTCGTAAATTTAACTGTAGTTTTATAAGCAAATGACTTTTGGTCTAATCATTATTCTACCGTTTTTTTCTAAAATGAACAGAACCTATCTTGCACTATTTTTGCACTATATTGGTTTTATCGTTGCTGCCATTGCTTACGGTATTCCTTAGGACTAATCCCCTCTGCCTTTTTGAACATTCGACTAAAATACCCAGCGCCATCCATCCCCACTGCGCACCCAACTTCGTCTATCGTCATTTGTGTAAAACGAAGCAGCTGTTTTGCCCTTGTAATACGTTTTGAAATAAGATAACTGCTAATTGTCATTCCATATGTTTCCTTAAATATCTTAAGCAAATAATATTTATTTATGAAAAATTGTGCTTCCAGATCATCAAGTGTAAGCTTCTGCGTATAATGTTCATCCATATAAGCCTTTACAGCAGCCAGCTCCATACGTTTTTTAGAAACAGCAACATGATCAGGATTCCACGACTCCTGCATAAGAAGAGTTAAAAGTGCACTTAGACTTTCATTAATACGCATATCTCGTATATAATCCGATGATGCCGCTAACTCATAAAGCTGTACAAAAATTTTCTGAAAGGCATCTGGCTTCTCAGGATGAAAGACAGGAAGACCACCGCGTTCTTTGTATTTTTCATAGATAGCAGGCATAAATGGCGCATAAAAATGGCACCAGGAAAGTGACCAAAGGCAGTCAGATGTACTATGGCTATACGTTTTGCGACAGTCAGTAAATACACAGTCTCCTAATTTTAACGAATACTGCCGACCATCGTAGGTCAAACTTCCCTCTCCTTCTAATACAAGAAAACATAGATAGGACACCAAGCCGCTTCTCGTTGATGTATGAGGATGAAGCGCCTTTAATGTTCCTACCTCTTGCAAATGAAGAAGTGAACCTCTGGCAAATGCAGATGGCGTATATAAAATGCGATCTGACTGAACAGATGACGCATTATTTGAAAATAATTCTTGCATATCTAATTCTTTCATACTTTTTCCTCAATAGAAAAAATTTTAGTCGGTAGATGACAGTGAAACTGGAAGTTTCACATCTTATTTTTCACAGGCATATCAAGAATCATCGCATTTTGATCTTTCTCTGAAATGATGTATTTCCCTGCTGGCCAGCTCTCATTCTCCCAAATGAAATCCGAATCGTACCGCACAGCTCTCGCTGCTTCTGCACAAAAATCATTATCTACACACCACTGCATCAAGGTGTCATCTTCTAATGTAAGATATCCATGTGCGAATCCTCTTGGAATATACATTTGCTTATGATTTTCAAAAGTCAGTACTTCGCTATAAGCATGTCCATAAGTTTTTCCCAGCCGAAGATCTACAGCCACATTAAAAATCGCACCATGCAAACAAGATACTAGTTTTGCCTGACTGTGTTCGTCCTCTTGATAATGTAGCCCACGCAGCGTAAACTTTTTTTTACTGTACCCTTGGTTAATTTGAACCACATGGAAATCAATCTCTTTATCCAAGGGAACTGAGAGCCACCCGCGAAAATCTTCAAAGCATTTCGTTGTAATTATTTTTGGTTTTTCCATATTCTTGTCCTTTCCAGCAGAGACGAAGAAAGCGTAAAAAAGGTCAGGCACCAACAACCCAGCAACAAACGGGCGCTTGAAACCTTCTTAAAATTTTCTAGAAGTTTTCTCTATCCCATCCTTCCTGTTCACAGATACTTCGCATACTGTGGCTCTTTTTCTCTAATATAGCACCTCTTAAAACCTGCAAATCTAGACTCTTTTCGAATTAAAGCTTGCAACTTTTTCAAAGCAAATATCTACTCAGGCTTCTGAGCCAATTCATCTAATGTATCATACAGCTTATTCATTTCCTTATTTAATTCATTAAAGCGATACTCACTTTTATAGACTCTCATTCCACTATTTTTTAGGTTAAAAACCTCATCCACTAATTCAGATGTCATTTGTGTATCATAATCCATTGAGTTCACTGCTTTAATATCTGTTTTCCCACCTTGCAATCGAAAATAAATCCGTTCCTCTGGATCTGACTTACAACAGTCAATAATGCAGTCATCATACTTTCTTTGATTCTTAACATTATTACAATGGCTACATGACCAAAACAAATTGTTCCAATCAAATTTGCGATCAATATCCTTTCCGCTAAAATGTGGTCGTAAATGTTCTACCTGTGGATCTTGCAATTTATCAAGTTCGCAAATGTAACACTTATTGTTAAAATCTTTAGCCAATCGCTCTATTACATCTGCTTCTCTATAACTTCCCTTTACTTTTTTCTTTTCAATAGCCAGAGATTGTGGTGCCGGGAAGCTTCGCTTTATTTTAACCATACTACCCCTCTCTTGCTCTTAGCTGTGTCTTTAATTCCTGATATTCTGTAGTAAGCTTCAATGCCAGATAGTCAGGTATCTCGTCCAAATACATTTCCAAATCTGCAATCTGTTCATAATCATCAGCATCAAGCTGTGGCTTAGTTGCAAGTACCTTGTATTTCTCAAACTTTTCCTTTAACTCTTTAGACAATTCATCGGCATTAAAATATCCTTCAACAATTCCACTATACGGCACATCTGATAATCCCTGCTCTACAAGTAAGTGCTTTTCCAAATCATAAATCACAACATCATCCAAACTGTTAAGTATAAACGTGGAATGACTGGATGCAATAAACTGGATATTCGGAAACACAGTAGTCAGTAGCTTCATAATATTTTTCTGCAATTCAAGATGTAGATGAGTTTCGATTTCATCAATCAACACGATGCCTGAAATAGCAAAATCAAAAGATCGATTCAATTGCCTTTCCATACGAAGAATCAGATCAACTACAATATCGAGAATTGCTGCGTAACCACTTGATAAAATCAAATGGTTCACGTCCATCCATCTCAATTGAAAATTGGAAGGTTTCTTCATCAAACACCAATTTAACCGATTCGTCGTCAAAAATTTGCTTTAAAAGTTGTTCAAACTTCTCAAACCATATGGCAATCGTATGTGCTTTATCAGTCTTTCCACCGGAAATCGCCAATGCTTGTGTCATTTTTAAATCGAGCAAATATTTTATAAACTCAGTCCTAGGCATCTCATTAATCGCATAGCCAGATTTTAATTGTACCTTCTCAACATGCTTCGGCTGGACAGAGGTAAAAATACGATCTGCTTTATAATAAGCTACTACAAAGTTTCCTGCTTCAAATTGTTTTCTAATCTCTGTAAAAGATGTGTTGAAATTCAGCCATATGCCAGCTGTAGATTTCTGATATTGTTCAACCCAATACTCTAAACTACTTTCACTTTGTTTTAGGCTTCTCTCATCTTGTTTTTCACGATAATATTGAATTCCTTTCTTCGTTGTCTTTACAGTTTCAGCAATTTCCTCTGGATCTTCCCCCTTTGTAATTGAATTTAAAAATGTTGAAATCGCATCAAGAACACTTGTCTTACCACTGCCATTTTTTCCAGTAAATATAATATGTTTACTTTTTTCCTTACAAATAGGCACATTTATATTCTGTAAATGCCGAACTTTATTTATTTTTATCTTCTCTATAAAAGCTTGCTGCATACTATATAACCTCCGTTCTGTGGAATAAAAACAAACCCAAACATTCAATTTTTTCTATTTCTCTACTATCGTAGCATATCAATCCCACACTTTCAAGTGATAATCTACCTACTATTATCCTACACTTATCATCACACGTCAATGTTTTTCTCCCATCAAAAAACGACCGCACAAGCGCTTGTGCGGTCGTTCTCAAAACTTTATTCAATTTCTTTTTACTAATCTTTAATCATGCAACGCATCGTCTTTTCCGACTAAAATCCACACATCATAGAAATCAAATTTCTTCTGGCTGTCTGGTATCTTCACGTTTGTATCGGCATTAGGGTCGGCACTATCAAGTCCTCCCTCACGGTATTCCGCATTCGGGAAAAGGTCATATACGCCTTTCAGTGCATTTCCACCTGCTGTCACATAGACAACGGTGTGATCATTAATCTCTCCCTTATAATCTGCCATTACAACGTTTGTGAAGCCCTTTCCCTGAAGGAAACGCTTCCAGTAAGCAGCAACACCAGCTTTTCCGGTTCCATTTAACACAATAATCCATGGATTCTCTGCAGAAAATAAATCTGCTTCTATACTTTTAGCTGACTCTGATGCGATACTTTGTGACTCTGTCTCGCTCTTCGTCTCTGACTCACTTTCCAGATGACTTTCAGTCTCAGATTCTAATATACGCGTAGTCCTCTGTCAATGCGGAGCTTAACTGCAGATCTGAGAAAGACAAGAGCGACTCATTGCTTGTAATGTAAAGACTGGCTTCTGCACGGTATGTTGTCTCAATCAAAAATGCACAGTATAAGCCACCTACTACTGCTCCTGCCAGAAGTGCAATGAACAAAAGCTTCCATTTGTTAAGCACAAGACGTGCAATCTCCATAAGATCAATGATCTTCGCTGCCCTGTCCGTAATATGCATTTGCACCATGCTTACGGAAATAGTGCTTGTCGAGCAGATACTGATGAACACGTTTGGTTCTTGGGTTTAATGTCATAGTGTTGTAAGCCATCTCAGCAACCTTATCGAGAACAACTGCATTATATACTGCTCCTGCCGGTGTGCGTCCCCATGCAAATGGTCCGTGATTCTTTACTACTACACCTGGAACTGCCATCGGATCCTTTCCTGCAAAGGTCTCAACGATAACATTACCAGTATTTAGCTCGTATGCTTCCTCGATCTCCTGTGCAGTCAAATCTCTTGTACACGGAATATCACCATAGAAATAATCGGCATGTGTGGTACCAAATGCCGGAATGTCAAGTCCTGCCTGTGCGAATGTAACACCATAAGTAGAATGCGTATGTACAACGCCTCCTGTCTCTGGAAATGCCTTGTAGATGACAAGATGTGTCGGTGTGTCTGATGACGGCTTATATTTGCCCTCGACTACATTGCCTTCCATGTCTACTACAACCATATCTTCCCATGTCATAGTTGCATAGTCGACACCGCTTGGCTTAATTACAACAAGACCCTTTTCGCGGTCAATTCCGCTGACATTGCCCCATGTATAAATAACCATACCCTTAGCAACAAGATCCATGTTTGCTTCGTAAACTTCTTTTTTTAGCTGTTCTAACATCTTTCTCCTCCTGTCTTCATGCGTCTTTTGGCGTAAATATACAGCTAATTATAATTATGCTACTTTTGGCACATTCTGTCAATATTGCGGAAGTTTTCTGCTCAAAAAAAGATATCCATTCCCTTTGCGCTGTGTCCCTCTAAGGCGAAATGGATATCTCTTTAATTTTCGCATATTGCTAATGTTCTGTCAAGTTAGAAATCGGCTAATTTTCTTGTTTTTCTTACCATAAATCAGCCAGATCATAAATCAGCTTTTCTGTCTTGTCCCATCCAAGGCATGGATCGGTGATGGATTTTCCATAGCAGTGCTCTTCTACCTTCTGGCTGCCGTCCTCTAAATAGCTTTCGATCATGAGTCCCTTTACAAACTTATGAAGATCTGGTGATATGTGGCAGCTATGCATAACGTCTTTGCTGATTCGAATCTGCTCTTCGTACTGCTTGCCGGAGTTTGAATGGTTTGTATCGATGATTACTCCCATGTTTGACAGATTTCTCTTTTGATACTGCTCGTAGAGATTTCTGATATCCTCATAGTGATAATTTGGCATGTTGTTTCCAAATTTATCGACATAGCCGCGAAGGATTGCATGGGTATATGGATTACCATGGCTCTTGACCTCCCAGCCTCTGTAGAGGAAGGTGTGGCTGTTCTGTGCTGCCACGATGGAATTTAACATGACGCTGATGTCACCGCCTGTAGGATTTTTCATGCCGACAGGAATCTCAAGTCCTGATGCTGTAAGACGATGCTGTTGGTTTTCTACTGAACGTGCACCTACGGCAACATATGAAAGAAGATCTGACAGATAGCGATGATTTTCTGGGTAGAGCATTTCGTCTGCACATGTAAAGCCAGTTTCTTCGATTGCACGCTTATGCATCTCACGGATTGCGATGATACCCTTTAGCATATCTTCCTTTTTCTCCGGGTCTGGCTGATGAAGCATACCCTTATAGCCTGTACCTACTGTACGAGGCTTATTTGTATAGATACGCGGGATGATAAAGATCTTATCCTTTACCTTTTCCTGTACGTTTACTAAGCGTCCAATATATTCTAATACGGCATCTTCTCTGTCAGCTGAGCATGGTCCGATGACGAGGATCAGCTTATCGTTTTTGCCTTCGAAGATGGCGCGGATCTTGGCGTCTCTTTCTGCTTTGATTTTCTGGATTTTATCGCTGGCAGGAAATTCTTCCTTTAACTCCTTTGGAGTCGGAAGCTTTCTGTAAAATTCCATGTTCATAGTGGTTTCTCCTTTTTCTTTGTCTTGCCCGTTTTTGCTTTTGCGCGTTGGCGCTTTCAAGTATTAAAGTTTACCACATTTTTTCACAAAAAGCAACCCCAATTTTCTCAGGCAGACCAGACTCCGTTAGCATCAAAATAATAATATCTTCCATCAATCACTTGCCAGCCAGTAACCATCTTTCCACTTAGCTGCATATAGTACCAGGCGCCACCAACATTTTGCCAGTTGGTTGTCATAGCTCCTGACGCATCAAAGTAATAATAGCTTCCATCAATCACTTGCCAGCCAGTAACCATCTTTCCACCTGGCTGCATATAGTACCAGATGCCGCCAAGATTTTTCCAGCCGGTTACCATCTCTCCAGATGCTTCAAAATAATAATAGCAGCCATCTACCACATACCAGCTAGTTGCCATAACTCCTGATGGTGTGATGTAGTACCAATAACCGTTGCTCTGCACCCATGTAGAAGTGGTCATATAACCATTATACTCAAGGTAATACCAAGCACCATTAATCTTAGTAAAATCACTTCCTGCTTTTCCGTTGCCATCATAATAATACCAACTGCCATCGCTGTCATTATACCAGCCAGTAATCATGTAACCATCGGAATTAAAACGATACCAAGAGTCATTAATCAATTTTACCGTATCAGTACACATCTTTCCGTTCTCATCCAGATAATATGTATGACCGCCATCGACTAAAAACTCATTCTTTATCATGGTATTATTTCTAAAATAATACCAACCATCTGTCATTCTCTTCCAACCATTTGATGGCTGACCCTGCGTACTGGAAAGCACACCATCTGCCCCAAAATAATACATAATTCCACCAATGGATACCGAGTAATTTGTACACATACGACCATCAGATGCCAGATAATAGGTTGCTGAACCAATTGTAGTTATACCAGATACTGCTTTTCCATCAGCGCCATAATAATACCAAATATTATCACTATCCAAATACCAGCCTGTTACCATCTTGCCACTCGCATCAAACTGATACCAGTTGTTTATACCAGATGCCCAGTCATGTACCATACGTCTCTCACCTGTGACCATTTTTCCAATTTCAAAATAGTAGGTTTCGTTTCCAATAGTCTTTAATCCACCACACAATTCGCCATTTTCCACATAATACCAATCACTACCAAACAGCAACCATCCATCAGAAATGCCACCTCTCTGACTCGCAAGCGCACCATCTGATCCAAAATAGTAGAATATGCCATTTTCTACAGCTACAAAGTCGGTTCTCATATAACCATAGAAATAATAGGTAACACCATTAACTGTTGTAAGACCATTTGCCTTTACTCCACCCTTTAGCGGATCATAGTAAAAATACGGTGCATCTGCGCTCTCGCGGTACCAGCCTGTAACCATATGGCCATTCGCATCGAGCAGGTATTCACCCTCTTGCATATAAATACTGCCGGTCTGCTTTATACCATTTATGTAGTAGCACCAATACCCCCCTTCCATAACCCAGCCAGTTGTGCCGCTTACATAGGTATTATTTGGATCAATCTCAATTTTTTCCTCGTCCTCGATCATTACCTGCTCCTGCGTATCAGTTACACTGCTAGCATAAGCATCCACCGCCGCTGCCGAAAGACTAAACGCAACTGCCGCCATCGCAACAGTTAACTGTCTATTTTTTTTCTTTGTATGCCTCATTGATTGCTCTCCCTTCCTATTACAAATTGATCTATTATCATTATAATCGCAATCAATAGCCTCTTCAAGTCTATTTTTTAAGATATTGCTTAGCATCCTTTAAAAAGCTTACTACAATGAGGATCATTACAAAACCAATCGGAAATGCTGCGATAATGCTGACAGACTGTAGATTGCTCATGGAACTCTGTGCAAACACCAGTGCAATCGGGAGAAGCACCAACAGAATACACCACATAAACTGGATCAGCTTGTGCGGCTGCTCATTTGCACCGAGACGATGATAGCTATAGCAAGAAGCTGTCAATGCAATAGAATCAAAAGAAGTCGCATAGAATGCAATCATCGTTACAAGCACAAGAACCAGCACGAATGGTGCGCACGGAAGTGTTCCGATAATATCGGTAATAAGGCCATATGCATCGCCTGTCTCAATATAGGTTGCCAAAAAATCAGCTGCACCACTCATCTGTTTTCCAAGAGAATAGTTGCCAAGGATGATGAAACTCATGATGGTAGATCCAATACCGAATACATATCCACCTAAAATGGTCTGACGCACAGTTCGGCCTCTCGAAATATTTCCGATGAAGAATGGTGCTGCCACGCACCATACCATCCAGTATGCCCAATAGTAGATCGTCCAGTTCTGTGGGAAAGAAGTAGTACGTTGTGGGTCAGTTGCAGTGGCAAGTGTGAAGAAGTTCTGAACCATTCTTCCAATTGCAGAAAATCCAGTTTCAATTATGTATTTTGTCTCACCACCAAATAAGAGGACATAAATCAATAAGCCAAAGAACAGATAAATACAGGCATTTGCCAACACACTAATTCCCTTAAAGCCATGAAGAAGTGAGTATGTATAAATAACACAAGTGATTACAATAATCACAATTGTAACAGCAGTCTCATTTAGCTGCACACCAAACAAAGTGTTAATGATTTTTGCCATAAGCGGGGTAGCCACACTGAATGTAGTAGCAGTTCCAGCAAGAAGCGCAAATACAGCGAGCAAATCGATGATTCGTCCAGCAATACCATCAGTATGCTTTCCAAGAATCGGGCGACATGCCTCGGAATATTTCTGACGGTCTCTTTTGCGCACATGCAGCATAAAACCAAACGCTGCTGCCAGCACCAGATAAAATCCCCACGGAATCAGGCTCCAATGGAAAATTGGGTAAACACTTGCCCAGTCCTGAATGCTTCCCATTTCTGCGATATGAGGATCGGTCGCATACATAAACCACTCAGAAAAAGAGTAAAACAAAATATCAGCTGCAAGACCGCAGGTAAACATCATTGATCCCCAGGCAAAGAAGGAGTATTTTGGCTTTTCGTCCTTCTCACCAAGAACAATCGTACCATATTTGGAACAAGCAATATAGATGGAAAGCAAAAAGATGCCAAGTCCTATAATCAGGTAATAGGTTCCCATGGTGTCACCAAAGAAAAAACGGATTTTACTTAATACTTCGTTAGACTGTGACGGCGCCACAAAAAACACGATGCACAATACAACTACAATAATGAGTGGAAGTAGTGTGATAAGCCAATCAATTTTCTTTTTTTCATTTTTCATAATAATATTCCCCTCTCTTTTTACTGTTTTTCCAGATAATTCTTGTAGGACGGATCGAGCGCAACAAGTTCACTTAAGTTGTCGATCTCAATGATATCTCGATACTCCATCGGATGAATTCCAAGTTTGTACTCATCCGGGTAGCAAAACATTGCAACATCATCCCAGTAGATCTGACGATTCTTCTTTTCTTCAAACTCAATCTCAAGATGACGTTTTAATTTAGCACCATCTTCTTTATTCCAACGTGAAATGCTAAACAGCTGCCAACCATGTTCTCCACCATTTCTGCCACAGTGTGTAACAACACCATTTTCCACGGTAAGAAGCCACTCGTCAGTCTTTCCCTCACACCAAACGCAGTTGTAACCAGACCGTTCAAACTCTGGCGTTAAAATCGTCGGATTGTAAATGATTTGATCACCATCAAGGATAATTACGTCCTCAAGATGCTCTCTTGCTGCATACAGGGAAGAAATATTATTGCAGGTTTCATATAGCATGTTTTCGATCAATACAACTCCTGGATACTGATTTGGCAGCTCTGCAAATGCCTCCTTTAAATAGCCAACTACAATATAGATTTCAGTGATTCCATTTTGATGAAGTCCCGAAATTACTGTATCGATCATTCGCACTCCATTTACTTTTATTAACGGCTTCGGTGTATGCAGGCTGACTGGCTGCATACGTTTTCCAATTCCTGCTGCCATGATGATGGCTCTTTTTACTTTATGCATAGTATCTCCCTCTTTTTCATTGCATTACTGGATATTTATAATCTCTTCAGATGCAATACGATAATATTCTTTTGCAAAACGATACTGACGTAGGCTGTACTCACCAAACTCCACGCCAAGACTTCGCTTGTACTCACACCAATTGCTCCAAAGAAGACCACAGGCAGCAATATAGCAATATATCTTGATGCGTGTTTCTTTCGGACATTCCCCATCAAAATAGATAGAAATCAAACGATCAACCTGACGCTTATTATACATTGAATAGATACAGAACATTGCTATGTCAACATGTGGATCTTGCATACCAGCATACTCCCAGTCGGTTAGCTGAAGCTGTTCACCATCTGCCCCTGAATAGAATAAAAAATTATCTGGAACAGCATCAATATGAGTTAACACCTTCTTCCCTGCATTTGCCTCTATATAGGGCTTCAGCGACAAAACATTTTCTTTTGTCTTCTCATAGTCCCGATAGATTGATGGTGCACCCTCCCATAGACTCTCATAAAACGCAATCTGCTTAAAAATGTCAAACTCATGATCAACAGTAAGTTCCATCTGATGAAAATTTTTTAACAGCTTCATGCATTTTTTCAGATCATTTACGTTTAATGGATCACACGGACGAACTCCCTCTAAAAATGCGGTAATCTTGTAGCCATTTGCTGGATTAATATAAACTGGATCATCACAAATGCCTTTCCCTGAAATTGCACGATACACATCGGCCTCTTCCTTACGGCTAATCAACTGTGAGGTGCCTTCTCCTGGAATACGCATGATGTATTTTTTACCCTTACAGGAAAACAAAAATGAGCGGTTTGTCATACCTTTTTTCAATACTGATATTTCAACAATTTCTTTTGGATTAACCTGAAGTTGCTCTGCAATAACTGCAATGGCATCTGATTTTAACTGTTCAGAATCGCTATCTAAGTCTCGCAGCTGCTCGTAGGTGTTTATCTCAACAACATCGCATGCATGGACAACACGCGCCGCCACAATCATACGATCTTTCTTGTAAAGAGCCTCTTCCCAGAAGGAATCATCATATGCCGCTTTTTCGACTAGCTGTACAATCCGTTCTGTCACAAGCGCTGCATCTTCTGCCGTCAGATAGGCAATGCCAATCATAGCATTTCCTGCCGTCTGCGATGTGCGCACAAGCTCCATCTTTCGATTGACACGAACATCACTCTGCTCATCTACCAGATCACTGACCATATACCAGGAATACAGCTCAGCTGTGCGAAATGGGTTCTTGTCACACCAGATATCACATGGAACAACATACGCATTCGCGAGATGGTCTGATACCAATTTCATAGAATGCAGGTTATTTTTTCCAGCATACTCTGTATTGATTACAAGCTCTACTCCAAATTCGTCAATCAAATATTCAAACTGCTCCTTCATAAAACCGACAACGACGTAGATTTTTTTTATTCCTACCTCGTGCAGCTGGCGAATCAAACGCTCAATCAGATACTCGCCATTTACCTGTAAAAAAGCCTTCGATGATTCAAGATTAATCGGCACCATACGCATACCAAATCCCGCTGCAAGAATAATAGCCTGCTTTGGTGCCTTATCTGCAAATTCATTCTCAGCCTTCTTTGTCAATCGAATATTATCGTCAATATATCCTTCCTTTAGCAGCTGACGCAACGAACGGTTTACAATTCCAAGCGAATGACCACTTAGATCCGATAATACACGCTGATTGATATATGGCTCTGCGTGAAGCGCCTCTAAAATATCGCATTCTTGTTTGTTCATATTATTTGTCCTTTCTATTTTCGTGAACAAATTGGTTTTAAATTACGGTTACAGACTACCATCATTCGTTTATCGGCCTGTAACCGCAATACGGTTGTAAGCATATCTCTTTTTTGTCTTCTTGTCAATACTAATTTCAAAACTAATCAACGGATGATAATAAAACACCAAATTGGCAGTCATATTCTTCGTTTGCCCATTCGATTATGCGGCCGTCTCTTTTTCGTGTGAGCTGAAGAAATAATTTTGTTTGCTGTGATTTCTGCGTCCATACTTCTTTTGGAATGTGACATTCTATAACAGTATCTGTGCCGCTGTTCCATGTGCTCGGATCACTTTTGATTTCGAAGGCTCTGATGTTTTTGTTGTTTTTTGTAAGAATCAGTCTGCAAACTACCTCTTCGCACATATTGGCAAAGCCGGTATTTTTAATTGTGAATGTAATGACGTTTTCAGAGATCTGGTTTTGTGTATCTTGTGTCTGCTTTTTCTTTTCCGGACTGACACATGATATCTTAACCTGTGTGACAGTAAATCGGTATCCCATATGACGTCCAATATAGTCATATTCGCTTATCTCTTCGCCATTCCACATAATACGATGTGCCTTCCAGTCATCTAGTACTTCTTTACTGTAGATACTATTTAGGTAGCTGACATGCATCTTTGCAAGGTCTGCCACTACCTGATTCCAGTCAAGTGTCCTTTGTGGGTAATCTGTATTGCCTGGGCTTTCTGATACCGTGTTCATCCCGCCAAGCACCTCTCCTCCGCAAAAGCTTTGCTGCATAAAGCTTTGCTGCCATGAAAGCTCGTCTTCACGTGCCCAAGGTGTCTTTTCTCTTTCGCTGTTTTCAGACAATGCACTTTTGCGTATTGTGCCGTATGTGCCTAGATCTGTCTCTGAGCCAAATATAGCGTCATTAAAGAGTGTGAAGTTTGTATTAGATGCTGTCTTTTGGCAGCTAAGCTGCCTTAATTGTACCGGCTTTCTGACTGCGATAGGGCAACTGCCTTTAGTGGCCTCTAAAAATGTATCAGATAGTTCTTTCATTCGTGCTTCACTTAGAAATTTGGAGCCATGCATCTCGCCCCAGCTGCCGACAAAAAGTCCCTGATGAACTAGAATCTTTCCAGGCAGACTCTCCTTTTTGCTCATGTGCTCACATATGATGCTTCCTAACTGCTTCATGTGACTTTTGACGATTTTGATTGATGATGGCTCATTTTCCATTCCTCGTCCGTTTGTATCGTAGACGATGCGAAGGATTATTCCTTTGTCATGCTGCTCAAAGAAGGTGAGGATACTAGAAAAATATTCAAGTGCTTCTTTTGGAATTTGCTCGCAGCCACGAAACGCATGAATATCAATGAGAAGAAGAACAAGCTCTTCTTCCTCACAATCTATATAAAGAAAGTTTTCTTTTGAGAGATCAAAGGTGTAAATATGATACCAGCCACAGCCTGGATTTTTAAGAGCACGCGTGCTCTCTTTTAGTTGTATGTCTGCGTCTTTGTTTTTGTCAAAGGCAAGATGTTTTTTCAGCCATGTTATCACTTTCTTTCCCCCGGATATCTTTTTTTCCATGAAGAAGGATACCATACTTACTTTTTTTAATCAACAAATTATGATTTTAATTATGCTATTTATAAAAAAAGGATAAAATATGTTAAGTTTAGATTAAATTCGTACCTTGTCGTTTGATTTTTTTTGTGATACGCTTATCAGGATAAAAATTTCTTTATCACATTTATCATTGACAGAGGCTGGGAGGTTATTATGGAATTGACTTCAGACGAATTTTTTGAGAGGCTGCTGTTATCTTACAGCGACTACTTTGACATCATCCGTGATACCTCTTACAAGGATCTTTCAGTTGCGGCTGAGGCTGCTTTTCATTCTTTTTCTGAAAAGTATGTCTTGGTCAAAAAAGCTCAGCTGTGGGCCGCTGAAGCTCACGAATATGTCTTCTTTATACGAACTGGCCATTTGGATGAGGAGACTTTTCGCACTTACAACGATGCACTGCTTGAGGAAGGCTTGTCACGTGTGGAACCGAAAAAGGACCACATGTACACCTATGTGTCTGTCGTTTTTCTGGCAGAGTCTATAGCCCCTGAAGTGCCTAAGCTTATTAAAAAGACACGCTGTCACAGAGACTATCGCATGTCGCTTTATGGTTGGATGGATTACCGTATCGCAGCATATGACTGTACTTCGAAAAGGATTTACACAAACTGGGCGGGACGACCGCTAAAGCAGACCCTCCTCTCTGTCACGAAAAAAAGGAGGAAACACAAATGAACGCAGTTGTACTTCTCGTAGTAGGCGTTGCCATTTTAGTTGCTGGTTACATCTTCTATGGCGGATGGCTGGCAAAGCAGTGGGGACTTGGTGAGAATAAGGAAGAGACTCCTGCTCACACAATGGAGGATGGTCAGGATTATGTTCCGGCTAAGGCTCCTGTCCTTATGGGACATCACTTTTCATCTATCGCTGGTGCAGGACCTATAAACGGACCTATTCAGGCCGCTGTTTTTGGCTGGATTCCTGTTATGCTGTGGGTTTTGATCGGCGGTATCTTCTTCGGTGCTACTCATGACTTTGGTGCATTATTTGCATCCTTAAGAAATAAGGGTCAGTCAATCGGTGAGATCATCGAAACTTCTATTGGCAAGCGTGCAAAGAGACTTTTCTTAACATTTGCTTACCTGACACTTATTCTTGTTGTAGCTGCATTTGCTTCTATCGTTGCAAACACTTTTAAGGCTACCTATACTGCTGATGGTGCAGTTGATGTTGCAGCCAGCTCCGCAAATGCTTCTACTGCTATGATTTCTATTCTGTTTATCGTAGTTGCCATTGCTTTTGGTTTCTTTGTTTACAGAAAAAATGTACATATCGCAATCGCTACTGTAATCGGTGTTGCTGTTATTATCGCTTGTATGGCAATTGGTCTTAACTGGCATCCGCTTTATTTAAGCGGTGATACATGGATGATCATTGTTGGTATCTATATTGCTATCGCATCTGTTACACCTGTATGGATTTTACTTCAGCCAAGAGATTATTTAAGCTCTTTCTTACTGTATGGCATGATGATCGTCGCTGTTATTGGAATCTTCGGTGCTCATCCGACTATTGATATTCCAGCTTTTACCAGCTTCGTTGATAAGGGTACTGTTGGTTCTGGTGTTTCTCTTGGAACTATGTTCCCGGCATTGTTTGTTACTATTGCATGTGGTGCAATCTCTGGTTTCCATTCATTAGTTGCTTCTGGTACTACTTCTAAGCAGCTCGACCGCGAGAAGGATGCTCTTCCGATTGCATACGGCGGCATGTTAATTGAGTGCGTACTTGCGATCATCTCTGTATGTGCTGTTGGCTATATCTGGAGTGAGTATGTTCCAGGCGGAATCGTAACTCCTACTGCTGTATTTGCTACTGGTATCTCTCGTATGTGCGCAAAGATTCCATTTTTAGCTGGTGCAGAGAGTGTAATCTACTCACTGTTAATCCTTGCAGTTTCTGCATTCTGTCTGACTTCACTTGATACTGCAACTCGTCTTGCAAGATATATGTTCCAGGAGTTCTGGTTAGCACCTGGTGAGACATACAAGGATGCTACAGGCATTAAGAGAGTTTTAACAGATCCATATTTTGCTACAATTATTACAGTAGTTCTTGGCATTGCACTTGGTATGACAGGTTATGCAAAGATCTGGGCATTGTTTGGTGCATCCAACCAGCTGCTTGCTGCACTTGGTCTGTTAGCTGTAGCTGCATGGCTTGGCAAAGTCGGCAAAAACAATAAGATGCTCATCTTCCCAATGGCATTTATGCTTATCGTAACAGTAATCTCACTTCTTCAGACCATCTACGCAAACGTCACAAACGCAGTCGATATGTGGAGCTGGATCCGTGCAATAATCGGAAGCTTACTTGTTCTTCTGTCACTCGTTCTTGCAAAAGAAGGCTGCCAGACATTGTTCAAGAAGAAGGCGTAATTGCTTCGTGTATGTTAAAAAAAGACCTCCCGAGGGAGGTCTTTTTTATATTACGAAACCATTTTATGAAGGCCCTGAGGTGAATGGCTTTCACGAGACGGCGACGAAACCATTACACCGAGGGGCTTTATAAATAGAATTACTTCTTGATTAACAAGCTCTTTCCTGTCATTTCTTTTGGCTGTTCCATTCCCATCAGCTCGATCAGTGTAGGTGCGATATCTGCTAAGCAGCCGCCTTCGCGTAAGGTGTACTTTGGATCTGCATTTACAAGGATGAACGGTACTGGGTTTGTTGTATGAGCGGTGAATGGCTCGCCTGTCTCATAGTCGATTAACTGCTCTGCGTTTCCGTGGTCTGCACAGATGAAGAGCTGTCCGTTTACTTCCTTGATTGCTGCTACTGCCTTTCCTACGCACTCGTCTACTGTCTCTACTGCCTTGATTGCTGCAGCCTGTACACCAGTATGACCTACCATATCTGGGTTTGCGAAGTTGATGATGATCACGTCATATTTCTCTGACTTGATTGCCTCTACAAGCTTATCGCATACCTGATATGCGCTCATCTCTGGCTGTAAATCGTATGTTGCAACCTTCGGGGACTTTACAAGGATACGATCCTCGCCCTCGTTTGGCTGCTCTACACCGCCATTGAAGAAGAAGGTAACGTGTGCATACTTCTCGGTCTCTGCGATTCTTGCCTGCTTTAAGCCATTCTCTGCTAAAAACTCACCGAAGGTATGGGTGATTTCTTCCTTATTGAATGCTACAAGCTTGTTCGGAATTGTTGTATCGTAATCGGTGAAGCAAACGTAGGTTACGTCTGGTCTTGCATCTCCGCGATTAAATCCAGTAAACTCGTTGTCGCAGAATACGTGTGTCATCTCTCTTGCACGGTCTGGGCGGAAGTTGAAGAAGATTACGGAATCCTTATCCTGAATCTTGCCTACTGCCTCGCCGTCCTTTGCTACTACTGTCGGTACAACAAACTCGTCTGTAACACCCTCATCGTAGGATGCCTGAATTGCGCATGCGCCACACTTTGCCTGCTTGCCCTCGCCGAAACGAAGTGCACGGTAAGCCTTCTCGACACGATCCCAACGGTTATCTCTATCCATTGCGTAATAACGACCCATAACGGATGCTACCTGACCTACGCCAAGCTCTTCGCACTTGTCCATAAGTGCAGTTACATATTCCTTGCCTGATGCCGGCGGTGTGTCACGGCCGTCTAAGAAGCAGTGAATAAATACCTTGTCTAAGCCCTGACGCTTTGCAAACTCAAGCAGACCATAGATGTGGTTGATGTGGCTGTGAACACCACCATCTGATACAAGACCCATCAGATGAAGTGCGGAACCATTCTCCTTGCAGTTCTTTGCTGCTGCGAGAAATGCCTCGTTTTCAAAGAAATCGCCGTCCTGAATGGACTTTGTGATACGGGTCAGCTCCTGATATACGATGCGGCCTGCACCCATATTTAAATGACCTACCTCGGAGTTACCCATCTGGCCTTCCGGAAGACCTACTGCCATTCCGCTTGCCTGTCCCTCTACGAATGGGCAGTTTGCCATCAGATCGTCCATAACAGGTGTATTTGCCTGCTTTACAGCATTGCCTTCTACTTTGTCATTCAGGCCATAGCCGTCAAGAATCATTAATACGGTTGGTTTCTTCTTGCTCATAATATTCCTTTCGTGCCGGCATTCGCTTTCAAAAAGCTTTTATGAATTTCGAAAAAAGCCTTAGAAAGCGCTGGCTCTGCCTTACAAAAAGCAGAGCCAGAGCCGGAAATATTTACTTATTAATTACTTGTTGTAATTTACAATCTTTCCAAAATCCGGCTTTAAGGATGCGCCGCCTACAAGACCGCCATCGATATCCGGCTGTGCGAACAGCTCTGGTGCGCTTGCTGCACTTACGCTGCCGCCGTACTGGATACGGATTGCTGCTGCAGTTGCCTCGTCATACACCTCTGCGATGCATGCGCGGATTGCGCCGCAAACTTCCTGTGCCTGCTCGGTTGTTGCAACCTTACCAGTTCCGATTGCCCAGATTGGCTCGTAAGCGATTACTGCGCTTGCTGCCTGCTCTGCAGTTACGTTCTGGAAAGCGATCTTGATCTGCTGACGGATCCAGTCGAGGGTGATACCCTGCTCTCTCTGAGTCAGAGTCTCTCCACAGCAGATGATTGGTGTAAGACCGTACTCGAAAGCCTTTAAAACCTTCTTGTTTACAGTCTCATCTGTCTCTGCAAAGTACTCTCTTCTCTCGGAATGTCCGATGATGACATACTTTACACCGATATCGGTAAGCATAGCCGGAGCGATCTCTCCTGTGTATGCACCCTTATCCTCAAAGTACATGTTCTCAGCACCAACCTGAATGTTGGTTCCCTTGGTTGCTTCCATAACCGGTACTAAATCGATAGCCGGTACGCAGAATACAACATCTACTTCGTCATTTACTACTAAAGGCTTTAATGTGTTTACCAGCTCTACTGCCTGAGAAGGTGTCATGTTCATCTTCCAGTTGCCGGCAATAATCTTCTTTCTTGCCATTTTTTTGTTCCTCACATTTCTTTTCTTTGATTTTCTTAAGCTTATCAATCCTTATCGTCAGCTGCTGCTACGCCTGGAAGCTCCTTACCCTCAAGGTACTCAAGGGAAGCGCCGCCGCCGGTAGAAATGTGGCTCATCTTATCAGCAAATCCTAACTGATTTACTGCTGCTGCGGAATCTCCGCCGCCGATGATGGTGATTGCATCTGTCTCTGCCAGAGCCTTTGCTACTGCAATGGTACCCTTTGCAAGAGTCGGGTTCTCGAATACGCCCATCGGTCCGTTCCAAACAACAGTCTTTGCGGACTTAACAGCCTCTGCGTAAAGCGCTGCTGTCTTAGTTCCGATATCAAGACCTTCCTTGTCAGCCGGAATCTGATCAGACGGTACTACAGTTACATCAATTGGTCCATCGATTGGATCCGGGAAGTTGTCAGCTACAGTGCTGTCTACCGGAAGAAGCAGCTTCTTGCCAAGCTTCTCTGCCTTCTCCATCATCTCCTTGCAGTACTCAAGCTTGGTATCGTCTACTAAGGACTTACCAATTTCCTTGCCCTGAGCCTTTAAGAAGGTGAATGCCATACCACCACCGATGATTAAGGTATCGCACTTCTCAAGCAGGTTGGAGATAACGTTTAACTTATCTGCTACCTTTGCTCCACCAAGGATTGCTACAAACGGACGAACCGGATTCTCTACAGCATTTCCTAAGAATGCGATTTCCTTCTCCATCAGATAACCAACTGCGTTTGTGCCGCCCTTAGCGCTGATGAACTTGGTAACGCCTGCTACAGATGCGTGTGCTCTGTGTGCGGAACCAAATGCGTCACATACATAATCGTCTGCTAAATCTGCTAACTCTTTGGAGAACTCCTCACCGTTCTTTGTCTCCTCAGCACCGCGGAAACGGGTATTCTGAAGAAGAACTACATCTCCGTCCTTCATTTCAGCTACAGCCTTTGTTGCAGCCTCACCAGTTACGTGGTAATCGGATACGAATACAACCGGCTTTCCTAACTTCTCGGACAGTCTCTCTGCTACTGGAGCTAAGGACTCCTTCTCATTCGGGCCATTCTTTACCTTGCCTAAGTGAGAGCAAAGGATTACCTTTGCGCCGCCGTCGATCAGCTTCTGGATGGTCGGCAGTGCAGCCTTAATACGGGTATCATCAGTAATCTTACCGTCCTTTAACGGTACATTGAAATCACAACGAACAAGAACTCTTCTTCCCTGCAGGTTCTTAAGATCGTCAACAGTCTTCTTTAACATGGAATTTTCTCCCTTCTGATTACGGGGCAGTTTGCTGCCCTCGTATTAAAAAGAGGCCCGGTCCTTTCAGACCGGACCCCGTAGGTCTTTGCGCTTAAGCGAAACTTATGCTAACTCAGCGAAGTACTTAATTGTACGAACCATCTGGCTAGTATAGGAGTTCTCGTTGTCATACCAAGAAACAACCTGTACCTGATACAGATCATCACCAAGCTTGGAAACCATAGTCTGGGTAGCATCGAACAGAGAACCAAATCTCATACCGATAACGTCGGAAGATACGATCGGATCAGTGTTGTAACCGAAGGACTCGGAAGCTGCTGCCTTCATAGCTGCGTTGATACCCTCAACGGTAACGTCGCTGCCCTTAACAACTGCAACAAGGATAGTGGTGGAACCTGTCGGAACCGGAACACGCTGTGCGGAACCGATCAGCTTGCCGTTTAACTCTGGGATAACCAGGCCGATTGCCTTAGCTGCACCAGTAGAGTTTGGAACGATGTTAGCTGCACCAGCACGTGCTCTTCTTAAGTCACCCTTTCTGTGCGGTCCATCGAGGATCATCTGATCTCCGGTGTAAGCATGGATGGTGGACATGATACCGCTCTGGATTGGAGCGTAATCGTTCAGAGCCTTAGCCATTGGTGCTAAGCAGTTTGTTGTACAGGAAGCTGCGGAGATGATGTTATCCTCAGCGGTCAGAGTCTTCTCATTTACAGAGTAAACGATAGTCTTCAGATCGTTTCCAGCCGGAGCGGAGATAACAACCTTCTTTGCACCAGCGTCGATATGAGCCTGTGCCTTAGCCTTGGAAGTATAGAATCCAGTACACTCAAGAACTACATCTACACCGATCTCTCCCCACGGAAGCTCAGCTGCGTTTGCCATCTTGTAGATAGTGATCTTCTTTCCGCAAACCTCGATGTAATCGTCTCCTGCTACTACAGAATCAGCGTACTGATACTTTCCCTGTGCTGTATCATACTTTAACAGGTGAGCCAGCATAGCCGGGCTTGTTAAATCGTTGATTGCTACTACCTCATAACCTTCAGCGTTGAACATCTGTCTGAAAGCAAGACGGCCAATACGGCCAAAACCATTAATTGCAACTTTTACTGCCATGATTTTTAATTCCTCCTAAAGAAATTTATTAGATTATATTATCACATAATTGCTTTGTTAAAATATAATCAATTACTGATATTTTACCTTATCCCGACAAATATATCAAGTGTTTTTCTTTCTTTTTCTTGTTTTTTTTTTAATTAGTTGGTTTGGATTGACTTTTATATATAGACAGCGTATTCTTTTTAATGAAACTTACGTTAAACTGAATTACAAGGAGCATTTATTATGATAAAATCTGATTTTCATGTTCATACATCTTTTTCTACTGACTCTGATACGCCTGCCAGGGAGCAAATTGAAGCGCTTATTAATAAGGGGATTACTGAGATTTGCATTACCGACCATCACGATATTGGCTACACTGCGATGGAGAAGGCTGATGTGAATACATTTGAAAGTACAAATACAAATATTGAGTCTCGTCCGTTTCGTATTAATCCTTTTGCCTATTATGAGGCGATTCTTGGCCTGATTCCTGAGTATTCTGACCGTGCCCGTATCTCAATTGGCGTGGAGCTTGGTCTTCGCACTGATTATCACCACAGTATTGAGGATTTTGCTGAGGTTTGTGCATGGGATTTTATTATTGGATCTACTCATGTAGTGAATGGACTTGACCCTTATTATCCGCAGTACTGGGAGGGCAAGTCAAAGCAGCAGGGCATTATGGAATATTATGAGGCTACTCTTGCCAATATCCGCAAGCTTGACTGTTTTGATGTGTATGGTCATATTGATTATATTGTGCGCTATGCGCCTAATCAGCGTGAGAATTATTCGATTCTTGATTATAAGGATATCATTGATGAGATTTTGAAGCTTTTGATTCAAAATGGAAAGGGAATTGAATGCAATACGGCTGGCTTTAAATATGGACTTGGCGTTCCAAATCCAGAAAATTATGTTTTAAAGCGCTATCATGAGCTTGGCGGTGAGATTCTTACTATCGGCTCTGACGGTCACAAGCCTGAACACACGGCATATGCTTTTGATAAGGTTCCTGCTATTCTAGAATCATGCGGTATCCGCTACTACACAGTATTTCATGACAGAAAACCGATAATGCTGCCATTATAAGTCTTGTTATAAGCTTTACATAAAAAACTCAGGAGAGATCACAAGATGATCTTGATATGTACCCAGTTTTCTGGACACCGGGTCAAAATTGAATAATTAAGCTTCCATCATGGATGCTTCCCTGAACTTAGAGGGAGGCATCCATTTTGTT
>QWCE01001980.1_pt1 | contig 33522 bp, 27 predicted proteins | sample 1972531 | NCBI WGS metagenome assembly QWCE01 (sample SAMN09866716, study PRJNA288562) | Human gut metagenome isolate term4_stool, whole genome shotgun sequencing... | reverse complement strand
CATCCTGAAATTCGGACATATCCATATCTTCCAAAGAGAACTCAACCCGAATCTTTTTCGAGTCGACCTCACCCTTGGAAAGCAAGACAACCGTCTCAATATGCGCGCATTTTGGGAAAAGATCGACCGCTTCGGCGGAGCGGAGGGTGTAGCCTTTTTCCGTGAGCAGTTTCACGTCGCGGGCGAGGGTGGCCGGGTCGCAGGAGACGTAGACGACGCGCTGCGGCTGCATGGTGGCGATGGCCTCGATCACGTCGGCGCTTACGCCCTTGCGCGGCGGGTCGACGACGATCACGTCGGGCTTTTCGCCGCGCTCGGCCAGCAGCTTCGCAGCTGCGCCCGCATCCATGCAGTAAAATTCCGCATTGTTCATGCCGTTCTGTGCGGCATTAAATTTTGCGTCTTCGATCGCCTGCGGGATAATCTCGACGCCGACGGCCTTTTTCGCGTGCCGCGCAAGGCAGAGCGTGATCGTGCCCGTGCCGCAGTAGAGGTCAAGCACCGTCTCTTCTCCGGTCAGCCCGGCAAGCGCGGCGGCCTTTTCATACAGACGCTCGGCCTGCGCGTGGTTGACCTGATAAAACGCGGGCGCGGAGAGGCGGAATTGCAGGCCGCAGAGCGTGTCAGTGATCGTTCCGTCACCGTAAAGCGGCAGAAATTCCGTGCCGAGCACGGTATTGCCTTTTTTCGTGTTGGGGGAGAAGACAATGGTCGTGATGCCCGGCTCGGCGGCGAGGAGCGTCTGGACGAGCTGCTTTTTCTTCGGCAGCTGCTGTGTGTTGGCCGTGATGCAGACGAGGATCTGCCCGCTTTCCGTGCCGAAGCGGATATAAATATGCCGGATGTAGCCGGTATGCGCGGCCTCGTCATAGGCGCGGATGCTGTATTTGCGCATCCAGTCCAGAACGGCTGCGCGGATGCGTTCGGCGCAGTCCGGCTGGATGCGGCAGTGCGCGGCCGGAATGACCGTGTGCGTTTTTCCGGCGAAAAAGCCCGCGACGGGCTTTCCGTTCTGCTCCTGCACGGGGAACTGCACCTTGTTCCGATAGCCGTCGGTCTGCTCTGCGCCGGTGATGGGCAGGGAAGAGAGCCTCTGGCCGCCGATGCGCGTCAGGCAATTATAGACGTGCGCGCGCTTGAGTTCCAATTCCTGCGCATAGTCCATATGCCGCAGCGCGCAGCCGCCGCATTTGGGAAAATACGGGCAATCCGGCTCTGCGCGGTGCGCCGACGGCTGCTCCACGCGCAGCAGCTCGGCAAAGACCGCCGAGCGTCCGATGTGCGCAATGCGGATTCTGCACAATTCGCCCGGCAGCGCACCGGGCACGAACACGACCTGTCCGTCGACACGGGCGATGCCCGTCCCGTCCACGGTCGCGGCTTCGATTGTCACCTGAAGCGTATCGCCGCGTTTGAGTTCCTTCATAGCTGTGTGGAATGTTTCACGTGAAACATTCACTCCTCCTTCAAAAGCTCGCCGGTGGTCAGGTCAATATAATAGATATGCAGAAACTGCTGATCACCGGTTTCCGTGGAATAGGAGACGGAGAGCGTATAGCTTACGATGAGCGTTCCATTCTCCTCGGAAATGCTGTAGCCGCCGTTGACGTAGCCGATCGCGGCCTTTTCCTGCGCGGCTGGGTAAACCGTCTCCTGCGCATAGGAAATGACGGTCTGCGAAAGCTCATCAAAGACGGCGTTCGCCGCCGCAGACGCGTCGTCACTTTCCAGCGTCAGATGGGGCAGGGTATAGGTGCAGCTGACGATTTCCTCAAGGTCGGTCTGGATCCTCTCCGGCTCGTCGAGCCAGCTTGCTTCCAGACCGTCCTGCGTCTGATTCTGGTTCGGCGTGATGTGGATAACATTGTCCTGCGATTTTTCCGCTTCTGCCGGAGCTTCCAGCACAATTGCCTCTTCCTGAACGGGCGCAGCGGGTTCTTCCTGCTGCACGGGCTTTTTTGCGCAACCCGCAGCGCTGAGAATGAGTATGGCAGCCAGAGTGGCCGCAAAAAGCTTTTTCATATACAAACCTCCTGTATGTCTGCGATTTTAGCACAGAAAGACGCTTGTGTAAAGCCGGGAAAGGCGCTATACTGGGAGACAGCTTGAGCTTTGGAGTTGAGTTTTATGCTGGATTATCGTCACTGCACGCTCTGCCCGCGCGCCTGCGGCGTCGACCGGACGGCAGGGGAGCGCGGCTTCTGCCAAATGCCTGATCATATTCTTGCCGCGCGGGCCGCGCTGCATTATTGGGAAGAGCCGGTCATTTCCGGAAGCTTCGGCAGCGGCGCGGTATTTTTCTCCGGCTGCACGCTGCGCTGCGCGTTCTGTCAGAACGGGGTGATCTCTCAGGAGAATTTCGGGAAAGAGGTTTCTTCACAGGAGCTTCGCGCCGCGTTCGAGCGGCTGATCGACGAGGGCTGTCAGAACATCAATCTCGTCACGCCGACGCACTTTCTGCCGTCCATCCTCCCGGCGCTTGCGCCGAAGCTGCCTGTGCCGGTCGTGTATAACTGCGGCGGCTACGAATCGGTCGAGACACTGCGGGCCTTGGAGGGACTGGTCGATATCTATCTGCCGGACTTTAAATATTCTGACGCAGCGCTTGCGAAAAAGCTCTCCGCCGCGCCGGATTATCCGCAGATCGCGTCTGCGGCCATTTTGGAAATGTACCAGCAGGTGGGCGGCGCGGTGATTGAGGACGAGCAGATGACGCGCGGGGTCATCATCCGCCATCTGGTTCTGCCGGGCTGCATCGACAATTCGCTCGGCGTGCTGGACTGGATCGCGGACATTTTTCCGAAGAAAGACGTGCTGGTCAGTCTGATGAGCCAGTATGTGCCCATGGGCCGCGCAAAAAAGCTGCCGCCCTTTGACCGGCGCATTACGCAGGAGGAATACGACGCAGTTCTGTCGTATCTGTATCTGTTGGAGCTGGACAACGGCTATACGCAGGACTTTTCCGCCGCATCCGCGGAGTACATCCCGGAATTTGATCTTGAGGGATTATAAATTTTAAACAAACGTTTGCATTCTTGAGCGAAATGTGCTATACTGAATCCACAAGCAGGAAAGGAGCTGCCAACATGGGCCGGACCAGCAGCAAACGTGACGAAATTCTTCACTTCCTTACGAAATTCACAGCAGAGAACGGCTATGCGCCCTCCGTGCGTGAGATCTGTGCCGCCGTCGGTCTGCAATCCACGGCGACCGTCCATTATCACCTGAACGCGCTGCGTCAGGATGGACTGATTGAAATGGACGGCATGAAAAAACGCACGATCACCCTCGCCGATTCCCACCGGGCCGACCGCATCCCGGTCGTCGGCGTGGTCACGGCAGGTCTACCGATTCTGGCAGTTGAAAATATTGAAGGCTATCTGCCGTGGGACGGCGAAGCGGGCTGCTTCGCGCTGCGCGTCCGCGGTGATTCCATGATCGGCGCGGGAATCCTCGACGGGGACAGAGTCGTCGTCCGTGCCCAGCCGACGGCGGACAACGGTGAGATCGTTGTTGCGCTGCTCGGAGACTCCGCAACGGTCAAGCGCTTCCGCAAAGACGGCAAGCAGATCTGGCTCCTGCCGGAGAATCCAGCCTATGACCCCATCGACGGCAATCAGGCCCAGATCATTGGGAAGGTCAAGGCTGTAATCAGAACCTATTAACCTATTAAATTGAGAGAATAAAACGCTCTTGCTCCAGTATCACTGGGGTGAGGGCGTTTTTTATTGTTGACGATGGATTTATCAAGGGCAAAAACCCTTTAGACCATTTGCAGGTGCAGCACAGCATTTTCTTTTGCCTCTCCAAAAGAAAACGAGCCCGGGGAGATTTCGATTTCTCCCCGGCTCTCCTTTCTCAGTGTTTCACGTGAAACATGAAAAACAACAAATTCACATCACTTCTTGCATTTTCAGAAGCAGGACATTATAATAGAATGCAAAATGGGGCCGAAGGGGCGTGAAATGGGTATGGCGAAGGTTTTGGCATTTGTCAATCAAAAGGGCGGCGTGGGGAAAACGACCTCTGCGGTCAATCTGGCCGCTGCACTGCAAAAGGCGGGAAAGCGCGTCCTTCTGTGCGATTTTGACCCGCAGGCCAACGCGACCTCCGGCCTTGGCGTGGAAAAAAGCACGGCTGCCCATTCGACCTATGATATCGTGATTGAGGATTTCCCCGCCGCAGACGCGGTGATCCACACAAAATACTGCGATGTTCTGGCCTCCAACGTCGCGCTGTCCGGCGCCGGCGTGGAGCTGGTGGGCGTTGAGAAGCGGGAATATGCGCTGAAGACTGCACTCCAGCCGCTGCGGGAACAATATGATTATATTTTCATTGATTGCCCGCCGTCTTTGGAGCTGCTGACGCTCAACGCGCTCTGCGCCGCAGATCAGGTGCTGATCCCTGTGCAGTGCGAATATTATGCGCTGGAGGGGCTTTCCGATCTGATGGTCACGCTCCGCGCGGTCAAAAGGCGCCTGAACCCGACGATCTCCATCTTCGGCGTTTTACTTACCATGTACGATGGCCGGACGAATTTCTCCGCGCAGGTTGCCGAGGAGGTGCGCCGCCATTTTCCCGGCAAGGTCTTCGCCTCCGCCATCCCGCGCAACGTACGCCTGTCCGAAGCGCCCAGCCACGGGATGCCTGTTTGTGCCTACGACAAATTCAGCCGGGGCGCGGCGGCCTATGACGCGGTCGCGCAGGAGATCCTTGCGAAAGAACAGTGAGAGGAGCAACGCATATGGCAATGCGAAAGGGTCTTGGCAAGGGCCTTGGCGCCCTGATTGGGGACTATAACGAGCAGCCGGACGCGCCCAGCGAGGGTGCAGTAACGCTGCCGCTGCAAAAAATCGAACCGAATCCGCTTCAGCCGCGCAAAACCTTCAACCCGGAAGAGCTGGATTCCCTGGCGGATTCTATCCGGATGCACGGCATTATCCAGCCGCTGACAGTACGCAGGCTGCCGTCCGGGTTCTATCAGATCATCGCGGGCGAACGCCGCTGGCGTGCGGCACGGCTGGCCGGGCTTACCGATGTGCCGGTCGTGGTCATTGAGGCCGACGACAAAAAGGCGATGGAGCTGGCGCTGATTGAAAATTTGCAGCGCTCGGATCTCAACCCGATTGAAGAAGCCCTCGGCTATCAGGAGCTGATGGGCACCTATGAAATGACGCAGGAGCAGGCTGCCGCCCGCGTGGGCAAATCCCGCCCGGCCGTTGCGAACGCGCTGCGGCTGCTGAGCCTCAGTCCGGCCGTTCTGGAGCTGGTCAAGGACGGTTCACTGTCCGCCGGTCACGCGCGGGCGCTGCTGCCCGTGAAGGACGAGGCGCAGCAGCTGTCCATTGCGCAGAAGGTCATGGCGCTGGGCCTGTCCGTCCGGCAGACGGAGGCGCTCTGCAAAAAGCTCACAAAGCAGGCGCAGCCCGTCAAGGAGCAGCCGCCGCAGGTCGATTATCTGGCCGAATGTGAAAAGGAGCTGACCGCCGGGCTTGGCCGCAAGGTGCGCATTGTCTCCGGCAAGCGCAAGGGCCGCATTGAACTGGAATACTACGGGCAGGACGATCTGCAGCAGCTGTACGACGCGCTGCACACCATCCGCAAAAAGGAGCAACACTGATGGACGAAAAGAAAACCCCGCAGCCGGAGCAGGCTGCCCCGGAAACCGGAAAGCCGCTGAGTGAGAAGCGCAAATCCGCGCTGCTTCGGTATATGGCCGTTCTGTTCTGCGCCGCGTTCATTCTGGTTCTGATCTCGCTGATTTTGCAGACGCACTCGTCTAAAGCAAAGATTTCCGAGCTGAACGCCGCCAGCACAAGTGCGCTCTCGAATGCCGAAGCGCTTCAGAATGAGAACCGCGCCCTGCAGGACGAGAAGATCGCGCTGGAAAAGGAAAATGAAGAATTGCAGGCAAAGCTCGACGAGCTGACGCAGAAGCTGGACGAGGCCTCGCAGGCCGAGGAAAACACGCAGGCGGCGGAAAATGAAATGATCAAATCCCTGCGCACCGAGCTTGACCGGACGAAGGAAGCGTATGAAGCACTGCTGGAGGCAAAGGCCTGCGAAACGCGCGAAGGAAACGTCACGTTCTCCCGCGCCATGCAGACGCTTGAACGGTTGAAGGATTATCTGGGCCAGACCGCGCTGGAGGAATATAAGGCGCTTGGCGGAGAATAACAGGAGGAAAAGAACACCATGATCGATATTAAATTTTTACGGGAAAATCCGGACGCAGTCCGCGAAAATATTCGGAAAAAGTTTCAGGATGCAAAGCTGCCGCTCGTGGACGAGGCCATCCGGCTCGACGCGGAGAAGCGTACGGCGCAGCAGGAATGCGAGCAGCTGAAGGCTGCCCGCAACAAGCTGTCGAAGGCAAACGGTCCGCTTTATGGCCAGCTGAAAAAAGCGGATGAGGCGCAGAAAGCGGAACTGCAGAAGCAGATTGATGAAAACAACGCCAAGGTCAAGGCCGACGACGAGCGCCGCGCGGAGCTTGAAAAGAAGCAGACCGAGGCCGAGGACAAGCTGCGCGAGATCATGTACGTGATCCCGAACATCATCGACCCCTCCGTCCCCATCGGCCCGGACGACAGCCATAACGTTGAAGTGCAGCGCTTTGGCGATCCCGTTGTGCCCGATTTTGAGATTCCCCATCACGTCGACATCATGCAGTCCTTTGACGGCATCGACAAGGATTCCGCGGGCCGCGTGGCCGGCATGGGCTTTTATTATCTGCTGGGCGATATTGCCCGCCTGCACGAGGCGGTTCTGGCCTACGCACGCGACTTCATGATTGACCAGAAGGGCTTTACGTATGTCATCCCGCCGTTCATGATGCACGGCAACGTCGTCAAGGGCGTCATGTCCTTCCCGGAGATGGAAGCCATGATGTATAAAATCGAGGGCGAGGACCTCTATCTCATCGGCACGAGCGAGCACACCATGATTGGCCGCTTTATCGACCAGATCATCCCGGAGGCAAAACTCCCCCTGACCCTCACGAGCTATTCCCCCTGCTTCCGCAAGGAGGTCGGCAGCCACGGTCTGGAGGAGCGCGGCGTGTACCGCATCCACCAGTTTGAAAAGCAGGAAATGATCGTCGTCTGCCGTCCGGAGGAATCCATGGACTGGTACAACAAGCTCTGGAGTTACTCTGTCGAGTTGTTCCGCAACATGGAGATTCCCGTTCGTCAGCTCGAATGCTGCTCCGGCGATCTGGCCGATCTGAAGGTCAAATCCTGCGACATTGAGGCGTGGAGCCCGCGCCAGCAGAAATATTTCGAGGTTTGCTCCTGCTCGAACCTCGGCGATGCACAGGCCCGCCGTCTCGGCATCCGCGTCAAGGGCGCGGACGGCAAGATGTATCTGGCCCACACGCTCAACAACACCTGCGTCGCACCCCCGCGTATGCTTATTGCGTTCCTTGAGAACCACCTCCAGAAGGACGGCACTGTCACCATCCCGAAGTGCCTCCAGCCGTATATGGGCGGCAAGGAAGTGCTGGTTCCGAAGCATTAAATCAAGACAATAACACTTTCTGAAATCAGCGGCTGCTGTTCAGCATTTTCTTTTACTTCTCCAAAAGAAAACGCTGGCAAAAGAAAACGAGCCGGAGGATTTCGATTTTCCCACGGAGTCCCTTAAAGCAACCAGAAAAACCCCTTCGGTTTTTCTGGACTTTTCCCGCGGGACTTGAAGCAGCTCAGAATTTTTGATGCAGCGCCTATAAGCGTTGTAGGGGTCGATGCCCACATCGACCCGGCAGGATGCACCGGTTTTACTGAAATCTTCGGCGAATTCGTAACTTCTCATTGGGCGGACAGAGTCGTCGGCCCCTACGGCGAAGCCTCGATGCACACGTATCCCGTAGGGGCGGACGACTCTGTCCGCCCGCAGAATATACCGCTTTTTACGGAAATCTTCGGCGAATTCGTAACTTCCCAGCGGGCCGATGTGGGCATCGGCCCCTACAGGACTCCGGCGAATCCGTACTGTCCCGCAAATTCTGAACGCAAAGCTGATCTACCGCAGCCGTTCAAAGGCAGCCACTTGTAAATCTGATGCACCGTAACAGGCGGCGCGTACCATAGCTCCCGTAAGGTGAGTATGTGTGTTCGTAACGACTGAAAATTTTGTTCTTACCTAAATTGCACCCGCAGGATGCACCAACCGCGTCCAAGCACTCTTTTCTCCCCTATCTTTTCTCTTGCGAGAGAAAAGATAGGGCCGCCGGAGGCATGACCAACCAAATCAAGAAATAGAGGGGCATACCAGATGAAGAAATTTCTGAATGAATTCAAGACCTTTATCTCGCGCGGCAACGTGATGGATATGGCCATCGGCGTTGTGATCGCGACGGCGTTCGGCAAGATCAGTGCAAGTCTTGTCGCGGATATCATTATGCCGCTCATCGGCTGTCTGATCGGCGGCGTAGATCTGGCGACGCTCAATATCACGCTCAAGCCCGCCGTCATGGACGGTGAAACGGTCGTGTCCGAGGCCGTTGTGCTGGGTCTGGGGACGTTTCTGACCACGATCATCGATTTCCTGCTCATTGCGTTCGTCGTATTTCTGGTCGTCAAGGCCATGAATATAGCAAAGGCGAAGCTGGAAAAGCCCGCCGAGCCGGAGCCTGAGAAGGAACCGGAACCCACAAAGGAAGAGCAGCTCCTGACGGAGATCCGTGATCTGCTGAAAAACAAATAATATTCCAAACGGACGCGGTGACTGCGTCCGTTTTTTGTGTATTTTCAGGACTTTTCATTTGCCTATAAATCTGATAGACTAATTCCATCAAAATCGGGAGGGTTCCTTATGTCTGCTTCCTGTCAGAAAATCAAGCTGCGTACCTGGCCGCGCAGAGATATCTTTTCCTTCTTCTCCGCGCTCGATCAGCCGTTTTACAGCGTCTGCTTCCGCGTGGACGTGACGCAGCTGCATGTGTATGCCAAAGTACACGGCCTGTCTTTTTATTATGCCATGACATATCTCGTCACGCAGGCCGTCAACGCAGTCGAGAACCTGCGCTATACTATCCGGGACGGCAGCGTTTACCTGCTGGATAAGCGCACTCCCAGCTTTACGGAGCTGAAAAAGGGCAGCGAACAGTTCCAGATCATCACGTGCCCGTGTGAGGGCTCTCTGGACGACTTCTGCCGGGCCGCGAAGAATCGGAGCGAGGCACAGACGGCGTTCGTGGAAACGGCCTCCGAGACGGACGATCTGATCTATATCTCGTGTCTTCCGTGGTTCGATCTCACCTGCTGTACAAATGAGCGGCAGGTCGACATAGACGACGCCATCCCGCGCATCACCTGGGGCAAATACATCCGGCAGGAAAACGGCCGCGAAACGCTGGGCCTTTCCATTGAGGTCAACCACCGGCTTGTCGACGGCGTGCATCTGGGCCGGTTCTATGAATCCCTGCAAAACAAGATCAACGAATTGGAGTAAGCATTCAACGTCATGAGAAACAGCAAGCTCGCCGCGCTGCGCGCGGCGTTTCCCTATACCGTGCCGATCTTCGCAGGCTTCTGGTTCCTCGCGATGGCCTACGGCATGCAGATGAGCACATCCGGCTTTGCCTTCTGGTATCCGATGGTCATGAGCGCCGTGATCTATGGCGGCAGTCTGGAATTCGTCGCCGTCAGTATGCTCCTGTCCATCGCAGGCGGTACGATCGTGTATATGATTCTGATCTGGGTGGTGTTCTGAACGCGCGCACCATTGTAGGGGCCGATGCCCACATCGGCCCTCTGGGAAATTGCGAATCCGCCGTAGATTCCCGAAAAACACTGCTTTCTGTGGGCGGACAGAGTCGTCCGCCCCTACAGAGGCTTAGGGTGTATCCGCACTGCCCGGCAAGTTTCGAACACAAAGCGTTTTCACCGCAGCCATTCAAAGGCAACTGCTATCAATCTTGGTGTACCGTAACAGGCGGCGCGTACCATAGCGCACGTAGGGTGAGTTTGCGTGTTCGCAGCGACTGAAAAATCGGTGCTTGTCTGAATCGTACCCGCAGTACGCACCAAACGTAACCAAGCGCCCCTTTTCCCCCCCTTTTTCTCCGGCAAGGCGGAAAAGAAGGGGCCGCCGGAGGCATAACCACCCATCCAATATGCAGAAAATCTTCCTTCCCGAAGGGGAGATTTTTTTATATTCTTATTATATTAAAGAGTCTTCCCCATCTCCCCTTGAAAATTGTCCACAGCTGTGCTATGATTAGTGTGTATAATTTTGTGCTTTTTCTGCCCGCGCGGCAAATACAGAAAGGAGCTGCGCCATGTATTCTTCCGCTTACGTCTGGGCCAAGGTTCTGGGGCATATGGAGTCCCGCCTGACCCCGCAGGTCGTGTCGACCTGGTTTGACGACACTGAGATTCTCGAGCTGACGGATGAAAAGCTCGTGCTCTACTCCCCCTCCTCCTTCCGCAAGGATATCATTCTCCGCCGCTGCGTCGGCTACATCAAGGAAGCCATGCAGGAGACCTTCCAGCTGAACGTCGACGTCGTCGTGCTCGACGATACGGAAATCGAGGCCTATCGCGGCAAATCGCAGAAGCCGGAGTTCATCGAGTTTAACCCGCAGTTCACCTTCGACAACTTTGTCGTCGGCTCCTCGAACCGCTTCGCGCACGCAGCAGCTGTTTCTGTGGCCAACAATCCGGCGGAAACGTATAATCCCCTTTTTATTTACGGCCCGTCCGGCCTTGGCAAAACGCACCTGCTTTACGCCATCGCCAGCGTCGTGCATAAGAACCACCCCAGCTATAATATCGTCTATATCAAGGGCGATCAGTTTACAAACGAGCTGATTGCCGCCCTGCAGGAGGGCCGGAACAATGAGTTCCGCTATAAATACCGCAACGCCGATCTGTTTCTGGTTGACGATATTCAGTTTATCGCCGGCAAGGAATCGACGCAGGAGGAATTTTTCCATACCTTCAATAACCTCTACGAGAACCACCACCAGATCGTCCTGACCGCCGACCGGCCTCCCAATGAGATGCTGCGTCTGGAGGACCGTCTGAAAACCCGGTTCGAATGGGGCCTGATTGCAGATATCCAGCCGCCTGATTTCGAGACGCGCATGGCGATCATCAAGAACAAATCCGTCTCGCTCGGCTTCGATCTGCCGAACGACGTGTGTACGTTCATCGCCGAAAACGTGACCTCCAACGTGCGTCTGCTGGAGGGCACGGTCAAAAAGATCCGCGCCTATCATGACCTTGACAACATGGAGCTGACCGTCCCGAACGTGTCCCGCGCCATCAAGGATATGTACAACAAGGAAAAGGCCGAAAATCTGCCCACGCCGAACCTCATCATCGGCGAAGTCTCCCGGTTCTATAACATTGAGGAGTCCGTCATCCGCGGCACGCTCAAGAACAAGAACACCGCCGAGGCGCGGCAGGTCGCGATGTATCTGGTGCGAAAGCTCACGAATCTGAGTCTTCCCGACATCGGCAAAGAATTCGGCCGCGACCATTCGACCGTCATCCACTCGCTCAAAAAGGTCGAGCAGCAGCTTGCCGCAGGCATCGGAACGCTCGCCGACAACATCCGCGACATTACGGCCAACATCAACAGCAAGCTCTGATTTTGTCCACACCCCCCTGTGGAATCCACACACATTCTCTGTGGAAAGCTGTGAAACAGAGGTTTCACAAAAATGCGTGTTGATAACATTCTTTTTTCTGCACACCTGTCTGTGGATAAAAAAGCGTTGATACGTCAAGGCGAAAACAGCTTTTCCACATAAAATTCCCCTACTGCTACGTACTTCTAAAAAATATCCTTTCTTTCTTTTGAAAGAAGAAACGGAGGAAGTTCCATGAAATTTACCTGTGAAAAAAATGCGCTGGTGAGCGCCATCTCCGTCGCTTCCCGTACCGTCGCGCAGAAGAGTACCATTCCGGCGCTCGAAGGAATTTATATCCGGGCCGGCGTAAAGCTGACGCTTTCCGGTTATAATCTCGAAACGGGCATCACCATCTCCGTCGATGCCGAGATCCAGCAGACCGGCGCCTGCATTATGCCCTCCCGTCTCTTCTTCGACATCATCCGGAAGCTGCCGGGCGATACCGTCAGTATTTCGGTCGACGAAAAGTTCAAGGTCTCCATCCGCGGCGGCATTTCCTCGTTTTCCATCACGGCCATGTCGTCCGAAGATTACCCGGAGCTGCCGGAGGTCGAGTCCGACAAGGGGATCAGCCTGCCGCAGAACGAGCTGAAAGCCATGATCGGCGGCACCAGCTTTGCCGTCAGTGAAAATCAGGCGCGTCCGATCCATACCGGCTGCCTGTTTGAGGTCGAGGATTCCTCTATTACGGTCGTCGCCGTCGACGGCTACCGGCTGGCGCTGCGCCGCTGGAAATCGGAGGAACCGATCGGGCGGACGCTCAAATTCGTCGTGCCTGCCGCTGCGCTGAAGGAAGCGGAAAAAATCCTCGGCGATACGGACGAAGCCTGCACGTTCTTCCTCGGCAGCAAGCATATCCTCTTCACCATCGGCGAGGCAACGCTGGTCTGCCGTCTGCTGGAGGGTGAATTCTTGGACTGGCGGCGCGTCCTGCCGCAGAACCAGCCGGTCAAGCTGGCGGTAAACGTCGCGAAAATGACCGATTCCATCGAACGTGTCGGTCTGATCATCTCCGAAAAGCTCAAAAGTCCGGTGCGCTGCAAATTCGGCGAAAATACGGCGGATTTCCGCTCCGTCTCCACCATCGGCGAAGCGCATGACGTCTGCCAGATCGCGGGCGACGGACAGGATATGGAGATCGGCTTCAACTGCCGGTACCTGCTCGACGCGCTGCGCGCGATCCCGGATGCAGAGTGCTCGCTGGAACTCATCAATGGGTTAAGCCCCATCGTCATGAATCCTTGCGACGGGTCCGAGCGGTACAGCTATATGGTCCTGCCGGTCCGGCTGAAAGCGGGGGAATAAGATGAAGGTCAGAGTCACAAAAAAGCTTTCGGATGCGCCCATTGAGATTCCCATCCATACTGAATTTATCAAATTGCAGGATTTTCTGAAATTCGCCAACGCCATTGAGTCCGGCGGCATGGCCAAGACCTTCATTCAGGAGGGGGAAGTCCTTGTCAACGGCGAGGTCTGCACGATGCGCGGCAAGAAGCTGCACCCCGGCGATGAAGTTACATTCCTGCACAACACCTGGCGCGTCACGGAAGAGCACGCATGAAGCTGCAAAGCCTGCAGCTCTACGATTTTCGGAGCTACGAGACGGCCAGCGTCCAGCTGCACCCCGGTGTGAATCTCATTGTCGGCGAAAACGCGCAGGGAAAGACGAATCTTCTGGAGTCCGTCTTCTATCTCTCCACCGGCAAAAGCTTCCGCACCGCCCGCAATCAGGAGCTGATCCGCTTTGGCGCAGAATTTGCAGATTTAAGCTGCACCCTGTTTTCAGGCGGCAGAGAGCAGAGCCTGCGCGCCGTGCTGTTTTCCGGCAGGAGGCCGCGTCAGCTCTACATCGGCGGCGTGAAGCAGCGGTCTGCCGCCGGGCTTTCCGGTGTGCTGACGACCGTTCTGTTCTGTCCGGACGATCTGCTGATCTTAAAAAGCGGCTCTTCCGGAAGACGGAAGATTCTCGATACCGCCCTGTGCCAGCTTCGGCCCGGCTACGCGCAGGCGCTGGCGGAATATCAGAAGCTGTACGACAGCAAATCAAGAATTTTAAAAGACTATCACGACGCCCCTTCCCTGCTGGAGCCGCTGCCGGAGTTCAACTACCGCATGGCGCAGGTCGGCGCGGTCGTGATCGCCTACCGGGCAAAATTCCTGCGGGAGCTTTCCAAACAGGCACGGCTGTACCATGCGGAATTTTCCGGCGGCCGGGAGGAGCTTTCCCTCGTCTATCAGACCGTCTCGACCGTGACGGACCCGTTCGCGGATAAAAAGACCATCTTTCAGCAGCTGCTCGACCACCAGCAGGCGCATTACCGCGCCGAGCTGGATTCCGGTCAGTGTTTGTCCGGCCCGCACAAGGACGATTTTGAAACGCTTCTCGGCGAGCGCTCCGTCAAGGCCTACGGCTCTCAGGGCCAGACCCGCACGGCGGCCATCAGTCTCAAGCTGGCCGAGCGCGAATTATTCCGCGCCGACACCGGCGAGGAGCCGGTTCTGCTGCTGGACGACGTGCTGTCCGAGCTGGACGCGCGGCGGCAGGATTTTGTGCTCAATCAGATCCGTTCCGGGCAGGTGCTCATCACCTGCTGTGAGCCGGAACGCATCACGAATATCGGCAAACGCATTTTTGTGGAGGGCGGACAGATCCGGGAGGAAGCGTCATGTACCTGAATATCGGCGGCGATTTTTCCGTCCGGTCGGAATCCGTCGTGGGCGTGTTTGATCTGGACAACACCAGCTGCTCCAAATGGACGCGGAAATTTCTCGCGGAGGCCCAAAGGGCCGGCGCCATCGTCGAAGCGACGGACGAGCTGCCGAAATCCTTTCTGGTCGTCAGCGAATACGGAGAAAACCGCGTCATTCTGACAAAATATAACGCCGCCGTCCTGCTCAAACGGATGCAGGACGCGCAGCGCAGTCCGATCTCTGCTAAAGGAGAAGCAATATGACAGAAGAAATCAAAGATATCATCGAAGCCGAACACGAATACAACGCCAGTCAGATCCAGGTTCTGGAGGGATTGGAGGCCGTCAGAAAGCGGCCTGGTATGTACATCGGCTCGACCAGCAGCTCAGGTCTGCACCATCTGGTCTATGAGATCGTCGACAACGCGATCGACGAGGCGCTGGCCGGATACTGCAAGCATGTCGTTGTGACCATCAACGAGGGCAACACCATCACCGTCACCGACGATGGCCGCGGCATCCCCGTCGACATTCAGGCCCAGACCGGCAAGCCCGCGCTGGAGGTCGTCTATACCGTCCTGCACGCGGGCGGAAAATTCGGCGGCGGGGGCTATAAGGTCTCCGGCGGTCTGCACGGCGTGGGCGCGTCGGTCGTCAACGCCCTTTCCGAGTGGCTGGAGGTCGAGGTCAGCAAGGACGGGAAAATTTATCAGATGAAATTCTCCCGCGGCCATATTACCCAGGAAATGCGCATCATCGGCACCACGGACAAGCACGGCACGAAGGTCACCTTCAAGCCCGACCCCGAGATGTTCGACACGCTGGAATATGACTACGAAACGCTCCATACCCGTATGCGCGAGCAGGCGTTCCTGAACGCCGGTCTGCACATCACCATCCGCGACGAGCGCATCGAATCCGCCGACAAGCCCGAAAAGGAACGCATGGACTCCATGTGCTACGAGGGCGGTATCCGCGAATTCGTCCGCTGGTACAACCGCCACAAAACGCCGATCCACGAGCAGGTCATCTATATGTCCGGCTCCAAGGGAGACGACACGGCGGAGGTCGCGCTGCAGTATAACGACTCGTTCAACTCCAACATCGTCTCGTTTGCAAACGATATCCATACCCCAGAAGGCGGTATGCACGAGGAGGGCTTTAAGCGGGCGCTGACAAACGTGCTCAACGCCTACGGCATCAAAAAGGGATACATCAAGGGAGACGACAAGGTCACCGGCGACGACGTGCGCGAGGGTCTGACCGCCATCGTCTCCGTCAAGCTGACCGAGGCGCAGTTCGAGGGCCAGACAAAGGCCAAGCTCGGCAACGCCTCCATGCGCACGCTTGTCAGCAACATCGTCACGCAGCAGCTGACGGAATTCCTTGAGGAAAACCCCGCCGTCGGCAAACTCATTCTCGACAAGGCCATGATGGCCAACCGCGCACGCGAGGCCGCCAGGAAGGCCCGCGAGGCCATCCGCCGCAAGACCGGCCTCGAATCCGGACAGATGCCGGATAAACTGCGCGACTGCAACGACACCGACCCCACGCTCACCGAGCTTTACATCGTCGAGGGCGATTCCGCAGGCGGCTCGGCCACGCAGGGTAGAGATTCCCGCTTCCAGGCCATCCTCCCCCTCTGGGGCAAGATGCTGAACGTGGAAAAGGCCCGTGCCGACAAGGTCTACGGCAACGACAAGCTCCAGCCGGTCATCACCGCGCTCGGCGCCGGCATCGGCGACGAATTCAACCTCGACAAGCTGCGCTATCACAAGGTCATCATCATGGCCGATGCCGACGTCGACGGCAGCCATATCCGCACGCTCCTGCTCACATTCTTCTTCCGCTTCATGCGGCCCCTGATCGAGCACGGCTACGTCTATTCCGCCGTCCCGCCGCTTTACAAGCTCTCGCGCGGCAAGACGCAGCGCGTGGCGTATTCCGACCCGGAGCGCGATCAGATTTCCGCCGAAATGCGTGCGGACAACCCGAACGCGAAGATCGATATTGCCCGGTACAAGGGCCTTGGCGAAATGAACCCGCACGAGCTGTGGGAGACGACCATGGACCCCACTACGCGCACGCTCCGCCGCATTACGCTCGAAGACGCTGTGCAGGCCGACCAGATCTTCACCGTCCTGATGGGCGAGGACGTCGAGCCGCGCAAGGAGTTCATCGAGGAAAACGCGAAATACGTCGTGAATCTGGATATCTGACCTGTCTGGAAGAAATCGCAGGGGACGGACGGCTCTGTCCGCCCGGAAGAAATGCCCTGTTTGTAAATAAGCAGTTCTGAACACGCAACTTCCCTGGGGCGGACAGAGTCGTCCGCCCCTACAAAGGAGAAAGCATAAATGGCACATAAAAAAGACTACAAGCCCGAGGATATCATGTTCCCCGAACAGCGAATCGTGCAGTCGGAGCTTGTGCATGAGATGAAAAGCTCGTACATCGACTACGCGATGTCCGTCATTGTCGGCCGTGCGCTGCCCGATGTACGCGACGGTCTGAAGCCCGTCCACCGGCGCATTCTCTACGCCATGTACGAGGACGGTCTGACCTCCGACAAGCCGTTCAAGAAGTCGGCGACGTGCGTCGGTGACGTGCTGGGCCGGTATCATCCGCACGGCGATGCGTCGGTCTATGACGCGATGGTCCGTCTGGCGCAGGATTTCTCCATGCGCTATCCGCTTGTCGACGGCCATGGCAACTTCGGTTCTGTTGACGGCGATCCCCCTGCGGCCTATCGTTACACCGAGGCACGTATGTCGAAGCTCTGCAACGAGATGCTGCGCGATATCGACAAGGAAACGGTTCTGTGGGACCCGAACTTTGACGAATCGAGAAAGGAACCGCGCGTCCTGCCGTCACGCTTCCCGAACCTGCTGGTCAACGGCTCGTCCGGCATCGCCGTCGGCATGGCGACAAATATCCCGCCGCATAATCTGACCGAGGTCATCAACGCCTGTATCTGCATTCTGGAAAACCCGGAGGCGGAGCTGGCAGACCTCATGGACTATATCAAGGGTCCGGATTTCCCGACAAAGGGCATTATCATGGGCCGCAGCGGCATCCGCGCCGCGTATGCCACGGGCCGCGGCAAGATCACCGTCCGCGCCCGGACGGAGTTTGAGGAATTCGGCCAGAACCGCGAGCGCATCATCGTCACTGAGCTTCCCTATCAGGTCAACAAGCGCCAGCTCATCGCCAACATGGCCGAGCAGGTGCGCGACAAGCGCCTTGAGGGCATTTCCGACATCCGCGACGAGACGGACCGCAACGGTATGCGCGTCGTCATTGAGCTCAAAAAGGACGCGAACCCGCAGGTCGTTCTGAACCGCCTGTTTGCCCAGACGCAGATGCAGACGACGTTCGGCGTGACGATGCTTGCGCTGGTCAACAACCAGCAGCAGCCGAAGATTCTGTCCCTGCGCCATATGCTCGATGAATATCTCGCCTTCCAGGAGGAGATCATCACAAAGCGGACGCAGTACGACCTCAAAAAAGCGCTCGACCGGCAGCACGTGCTGCAGGGCCTGCTCATCGCCGAGGACAACATCGACGAGGTCATCAAGACCATCCGCGAAAGCTACGACAACGCGAAAGAGCGCCTGATGGAGCGGTTCAATCTGTCCGAAATTCAGGCGCAGGTCGTGCTGGACATGCAGCTCAAGCGCCTGCAGGGTCTGGAGCGCGAAAAGCTTGAGGCGGAATACGCAGAGCTTGAAAAGCGCATCGAATATTACCGCGAGCTGCTGTCGAACGAGGAAATGCTCAAAGGCGTCCTGAAGGACGAGCTGACTGCCATCCGCGATAAATACGGCGACGACCGCCTGACCGAAATTCAGGATGTCGAGGACGAGATCGACATTGAAGACCTGATCGAAGAAGAACAGTGCGTCTTCACGCTCTCCCACGCGGGCTACTGCAAGCGCGTTCCCGCCTCGACCTACCGCAGCCAGAAGCGCGGCGGCAGAGGCGTCACGGGCATGACGACGAAGGAGGAGGACTTCGTAGAGGGTGTGTTCACCGCCTCCACGCATGATTATATCCTCTTCTTCACGAACCTCGGCAAGGTGCACCGCCGCAAGGGCTATCAGATCCCGGAGGCAGGCCGCACGGCCAAGGGCACGAATCTGGTCAACATTCTCCCGTTTGAGCCGGGCGAGAAGGTCACGGCGGGTATCACCGTGCATGAGTTCGACGAGGATTATCTCGTCTTCGTCACCAGAAACGGCACTGTCAAGCGGCTGGAGCTGGCAAGCCTCAATACCGCGCGCAAGGCCGGTATCCGCGCGCTGACGCTCTCGGAGGGCGATGAATTGATCGCCGTCATGAAGACCGACGGCAAGCAGGATATCCTGCTTGCAAGCGCGAACGGCATGGTCATCTGCTTCAACGAAAACGACGTGCGCGTCATGGGCCGCGACGCGGCCGGTGTGCGCGGCATGATGCTGGACGCGGGCGACTATGTGGTCGGCGCGGGAATCGCCGCGAAGGCAAAGCAGCTGCTTTCCGTCACGGAATACGGCTACGGCAAGCGCACGGAGATCGAAGCCTATCTGCGCCTCGGCGAGGACGGCCAGCGCCGTCCGCAGAACCGCGGCGGCAAGGGCCTCAAGGGCTATAACATCACGGCCAAGACCGGCAGAATCGCGGGCGTGGCGATCGTGGACGATGCGGATGATATCATGCTGATCGAAAACGGCGGCGTGCTCATCCGCATGGCGGCGGCGGATATCAACATCTACGGCCGCGACACGCAGGGCGTCATTCTCATGCGCCTTGAAGCCGGCAGCCGCGTCATTTCCGTCGACCGCGTCGACCGCGAGCCGGAAGAGCCTGCGGAGAACCAGAATCCGGAACCGGAAATCAGCACACCTGATGGAAACGATTTCGTATGAAAACAGTGACCATCTACACCGACGGGGCCTGCTCCGGCAATCCCGGCCCCGGCGGCTGGTGCGCGATTCTGGAATACAACGGACACGAGAAGCTGATCTCCGGCGGCGAAGCGCGCACCACGAACAACCGCATGGAGCTCACCGCCGTCATCCAGGCGCTGCTTGCCCTGCGCGAGCCGTGCGCCGTGGAGCTGTATTCCGATTCCAAGTATGTCATTGACGCGCTGGAAAAGGGCTGGGCATGGGGCTGGCGGAAAAAGGGCTGGGTCAAGTCCGATAAAAAGCCCGCCCTGAACCCCGACCTCTGGGAAATGCTCCTCGGCCTCGTGAGCCAGCATGAGATGCACTACCACTGGGTCAAGGGGCACGAGGAAAACGAAAAAAACAACCGCTGCGACGAGCAGGCGGTTCTGGAAAGCCGGAAATTTAAGGTTTCATAGACCAACACTGCCCCTTGTCATGCCTACGGAAGCGCATGACAAGGGGCTTGTTTTGCCGGCACCATAGATTCCCGGCGAACCCAGCGAAGCGGTTCGACGAGCCTCCGGCGGCCCATTCTTTTCCGTCTTGCCGGAAAAGAATGGGAAGAAAAGGGGCGCTGGTTACGGTTTGGTGCGTGCTGCGGGCACAGTTCAGGCAAGCCCTTATGTTCAGTCGCTGCGAACACACGTAGTCACCCTACGGGCACTATGGTACGCGCCGCCTGTTATGGTGCACCAGATTTGTGAATAGCTGCGATTCAATATCTGCTGTAAAAACGCCTTTCGTTCAAAACTTGCAAGGAAGTACGGATTCGCCGCAGTCCTGTAGGGGCCGATGCCCACATCGGCCCGCTGGGAAGTTGCGGTTTCGCCGAAGATATCCGTAAAACCGATATATCCTGCGGGCGGACAGAGTCGTCCGCCCCTACGGGATACGGGGAGAGTAAAGCCTTGACGTAGGGGCCGACGACTCTGTCGGCCCAATGAGAAGTTACGAATTCGCCGAGGATTTCAGTAAAAGCGGTGCATCCTGCCGGGTCGATGTGTACCGGCAAGCGGCAGACCCACATCCGTAACGCTCCTTCGTCGCGAACGGCTGTGACCAGCATCGACCCCTACAACGCTTATAGGCACTGCATCAAAAATTCTGAGCTGCATCAAGCTTCGCGGGAAAGATCCAAGAAAACCGAAGCGGTTTTCTTTTCCCAATCTTTTCTTTATTGCTTACGTGTATCGTTGACCATAAAAAACAGCGCCCGGGCATGACCCGGGCGCTGCTGGTTTTATTTTGCGTATTCGACCGCTTTTGTTTCGCGGATGACATTGACCTTGATCTGGCCGGGGTATTCGAGTTCGGACTCGATCTTCTTGGCAAGATCGTGGGCCAGAAGGATCATGTTGTCCTCCGTGACCTCGTCGGGCTTGACCATTACGCGGACCTCGCGGCCGGCCTGAATGGCGTAGGCTTTCTCAACGCCGGGGAAGGAGTTCGTCAGCTCTTCGAGCTTTTCGAGCCTGCGGATATAGTTCTCGACGTTCTCACGGCGTGCACCGGGGCGTGCAGCGGAGATCGCGTCGGCTGCCTGCACGAGACAGGCGATGACGGTCTGCGGCTCAACGTCGCCATGGTGCGCCTCGATGGCGTTGATGACGACGGGGTTCTCCTTGTACTTTCTGGCAAGCTCGACGCCCAGCTGGACGTGGCTGCCTTCCATCTCGTGGTCGACGGATTTGCCGAGGTCGTGGAGCAGGCCTGCGCGCTTTGCCAGCGTCACGTCGACGCCCAGCTCGGACGCCATCAGGCCCGCAATGTGGGCGACCTCAATGGAGTGGTTCAGAACGTTCTGGCCGTAGGACGTGCGGTATTTCTGGCGGCCCAGGAGCTTGATCAGCTCGGGGTGCAGATTGTGCACGCCCGTTTCGAACGTGGCGCGTTCGCCCTCGACCTTGATGGTGTGGTCAACCTCGCGGCGGGCCTTTTCGACCATGTCCTCAATGCGGGTCGGATGGATGCGGCCGTCGGCGATGAGCTTTTCAAGCGCAAGCCGTGCGACCTCACGGCGGACGGGATCGAACGAGGAGACGGTGATGGCCTCCGGGGTATCGTCGATGATGAGGTCAACGCCGGTGATGGTTTCGAGCGTGCGGATGTTGCGGCCCTCGCGGCCGATGATGCGGCCTTTCATTTCATCGTTGGGCAGCGGTACGACGGAGACGGTCGTTTCGGCGGCATGGTCTGCCGCGCAGCGCTGGATGGCGGTGGCGATGATCTCGCGGGCCGTCTGATCGGCCTCCTCCTTCATCTGCGTCTCGATCTCCTTGATCTTCATCGCGGTCTCGTGACGCACGTCGTCTTCCACGTCCTTGAGGATGTAGGCCTTGGCCTCGTCCTGCGTCAGGCCGGAGATCTTTTCCAGAACCTCCATCTGGCTGCGCTTGAGAGAGTCGACCTCTTCCTGCTTCTTGTCGATGGCCGCGATCTTCTTGGCCAGCTCGTCCTCTTTCTTCTCGTGAAGATTGACCTTCTTGTCAAGGGCTTCTTCCTTCTGCTGCAGACGGCGCTCCTGCTTGGAGACTTCCGCGCGGCGCTCCTTGACCTCCTGTTCGTATTCGCTGCGTGATTTATGGATCTCTTCCTTCGCTTCGAGCAGCATTTCGCGCTTTTTGCTTTCTCCGCCCTTGATGGCTTCGTTGATGATGCGCCGGGCTTCCTCTTCGGCGGAACCGATCTGCTTTTCCGCAACCTTTTTGCGATACAGAACGCCGGCCGCGAAGAAGACCGCGCAGAGCACGACTGCCGCGATGCTAAGGATGAGGCATAGCGTATTGAATTCCATAAACTGCGAATCACACCTCCTGTTTTCAGTATTGGGTACGCCGGCACTCCGGCGACTTGAATCATAAAGCGCAATGAGCTTCCCCAAGTCCCATTACAGCCATACAAATCCTACCCTACATTGTACCGGTTTGCCGCGTGTCTGTCAAGGCGCAATTCGGAAAAATGCACGAAACGGGATACGCCTGTTTGGGCGCTTTTAGCAAGAACCGCTGATGCGGCAGGTTGACAAGCGGGAAAAAGTGTGATTCTATAAAGGAAAAGCGGAGATCAGGCCGCGGCGAAGACCTGCGGCAGCCGCCGCGTGATGGCGACGCACAAAAAGCTTCCAAGTGCAATCTTCAAAAGGTCGCCCGGCAGATAGATCAGCATACCGTTCTTGATGACCTGCCAGAATGTCAGCCCCTTGCCCAGATACGCGTTCGCGATCAGCGCCATATACGGCACGCCGATAGCATACAGAATGGCCAGCCCCGCCAGCATGGCAAGCGCCGTTCCCCGGAACGTCAGCGGCCGCTTCGCCAACTTCCCGATCACGAACGCCGACGGGATCAGCCCCAGCAGGAACCCGAACGTCGGCTGCAAAACATACGAAAATCCGCCGCCCAGCGCGAAGATCGGCACGCCCACCAGTCCGATCAGCACATACACGGCCTGCGACAGCGCGCCGTAGCCCGCGCCGAGCAGAATGCCCGCCATGGCCGTGAACAGGAATTGCAGCGAAATCGCCGCCAGCGCGAAGGGAATTTTGAAAAAGGCGCCGATCGCCGTCAGCGCGGCGAACAGTGCCGTCAGAACCAGCATCAAGGTCTTTCTGTGCTGCATAAGAAGTTCTCCTTTTGTAAACCAAATTTAGAAACAGGTTTACAATACACGAAACCGAACGAAAAATCAAGGGGATATTTATCATGTTGAAAGAAGAAGTTCTCTCCATGCTGTTGAACGCGCAGGAGCCTGTCTCCGGCGAGGGCATCTGCAAGACCCTCGGCGTGACCCGTGCCGCCGTCTGGAAGACCATCGACCAGCTGCGGCAGGAGGGCTATGGGATCGACGCCGCGCCGAAGCGCGGCTATACGCTCGCATCCGTTCCAGACCGGCTCGATACGGCCCTTGTGCGCGCACACCTGTCCGGCCATCCGTGGCAGACGCTGGTGACAGCCGTGCCCAGCGTGGATTCCACGAACAACGCCTGCAAGCGCCTTGCCGCCGAGGGTGCGCCGGACGGCACCGTCGTTCTGACCGGCTGCCAGACCGCAGGAAAGGGCCGCCGGGGCCGCACCTTCGTTTCTCCGCCGGGCGGTCTGTATTTCAGCGTGATCCTGCGCCCGCACGCAAAGCCGGAGGCCCTCATGCACCTCACGGCCATGGCTGCGGTCGCCGCCGCACGGGCGGTCTTCGCGGTCAGCGGCGTGTATCCCGATATCAAATGGACGAACGATCTTGTGCTCGGCGGGAAAAAGCTCTGCGGCATCCTCACCGAGATCGGCATCGAGGCCGAATCGCGCGAGGTCGACTACGCCGTCGTCGGCATCGGCATCAACTGCGCCCGCGTCGATCTGCCGCCGGAGGTCAGCGCCATGTCGGCCAGTCTGGAGGCCTTTACCGGCCAGAAGCCCGACCGCGCCCGCCTCGCCGCCGCCCTCGTCCGGTCGCTTTGCGAACTGGAGCAGGCCCTGTTCACCGAAAAAGACGCCTGGCTGCGGGAATTTGCCGCCCACTGCATCACCATCGGACAGGACGTCAAGCTCGTCCGGGGCGACGACGTGACCTACGCCCACGCCGACGGCATCGACGAAGAGGCGGCCCTTCTCGTTACCTACCCCGACGGGACAAAAGCCGCCGTCGCCTCCGGAGAAGTCTCCGTGCGCGGTATGTACGGGTATGCGTAGCGTCAGTTGACAAGGGCACACACGGTTTTTCACGGGGCAAAACGACGTCTGGCGTCGTTATCCTCGTTGGCGGGCGACAGCCCGCCTGCCTCGTCTGCCTGGCCAGCCGCCGTTTATCCTCCGTGAAAAACTCCGAAGGACTTGCCGGCTGGTCTGGGGCGTTGTCTGCAAGGCAGAGGACGCAGACATACTGGCGTATGTCAAGGACGATAACGCGGCAGACGGCGGCCCAGTCCGGCCCGCAAGCGTGCGTGCCCTTGTCAACTGACGCTAAGGGCAGCACCGCGCGATCAAAAAAGACCCCCGGCCAGCTCTGGCCGGGGGAAGATGGGGTTGTGGGATTTGGCGGCGGCCTGGGCCGCTGCCAGGGATATGAAGTGCGCTCGCATTGGATAAGCTGTAGCTATAAGATAGCACCCGCAGAGGGAAAAGTCTGCCGAACGCTGTCGCGGCGGAATTTTTTTCCGCGTGCGGCCACACTTCTTGCAATCGGGTATATTTACTGATAAAATAGCACCCGTATTGGAGGGATATCTATGGAATTTGACGCTGGGCGGTATGATATCGCCGTGATCGGCGCGGGACATGCCGGGATCGAGGCAGGACTAGCCTGTGCGCGGATGGGGCTGGAGACGGTCGTGTTCACGATCAATCTGGACGCCGTCGGCAACATGCCCTGCAACCCCGCCATCGGCGGCACGGGCAAGGGCCATCTGGTGCGGGAGCTTGACGCGCTGGGCGGGGAAATGGCAAAGGCCGCCGACCGCTCGTGCATCCAGTACCGGATGCTGAACCTTGGCAAGGGCCCCGCTGTCCACTCCCTCCGCGCGCAGGCCGACCGGCGGCGCTATCAGGAGGATATGAAGCGCACGCTTGAGCGGCAGGAGCATCTTGATCTCAAGCAGGCCATGGTCACGCAGCTTCGCCTGACGGACGGCCATGTGTCCGCTGTCGTCACGCGCCTCGGCGCGGTCTATTCCGTCAAGGCCTGCGTCATCGCCTCCGGCACGTATCTGGACGCACGCGTCATCACCGGCGACTGCGCCTATTCCTCCGGCCCGGACGGGATGCAGGCAGGCATCGGCCTTGCGGAGCAGCTGGCTGCGCTCGGCCTTCGGATGCGCCGGTTCAAGACCGGCACGCCGCCGCGCGTGAACCGCCGTTCAATCGACGTGACGCAGATGGAGCTGCAGCCCGGCGATCAGCACCCTGTTCCCTTCTCGTTTTCGACCGAGACGCCGCCGGAAAATAAGGCGGTCTGCTATCTGACCTATACGAACGAAAAAACGCACGAGATCATCAAGGCCAACCATGACCGGTCGCCGCTCTTTAACGGCATGATCGAATCCGTCGGCCCGCGCTACTGCCCGTCCATCGAGACGAAGATCGACCGCTTCCCGGACAAGTCCCGCCACCAGCTGTTTGTCGAGCCGTGCGGGCTGTATACGGACGAATTATACATTCAGGGCCTTTCCTCCTCGCTTCCGGAGGATGTGCAGCTCGAAATGCTCCACACTATCAGGGGGCTGGAGCACGCGGAGATGATGCGCCCGGCCTACGCCATTGAATATGCCTGCATCGACCCGACCGAGCTTCTGCCGACGCTCGAAAGCAAAAAGATCCCCGGCCTTTACGGCGCGGGCCAGTTCAACGGTTCGTCCGGCTATGAGGAGGCCGCCGTGCAGGGCTTCGTCGCGGGCGTGAACGCGGCGCTGAAGATAAAAGGCGAAGAGCCGATGGTCTTAAAGCGCTCCGACGGCTATATCGGCACGCTCATCGACGATCTGGTCACGAAGGGCACGAACGAGCCGTACCGCATCATGACCTCGCGCTCAGAGTACCGGCTCCTGCACCGGCAGGACAACGCCGACGAGCGGTTAAGTCCCATCGGGCACCGCATCGGGCTTGTGTCGGATGCGCAGGATACCGCCGTGCAGGAAAAATACCGCACGGTCGCGCAGGAAATCAAACGGCTGGAGGCCACGGGTGTGGCCGAAAGCGAAGCGCTGAACGAGATGCTCCGCGCGCACGACACCGCGCCGGTCGAAGGTTCGGCGCGGCTTGCCGATCTGGTGCGTCGGCCGCAGCTGAGTTATGATGATCTGGCCCCCTTCGACCCGGAGCGGCCCGAGCTGCCGCCCGTCATCCGGGAGGCCGTCGAGATCCGCATGAAATACGCGGGCTATATCGCCCGCCAGCAGAAGCAGGTCGAGGAATTTGCCCGCGAGGAGGGCAGACTCCTGCCGGATTCGATCGATTATCTGTCCATTCAGGGCCTGCGCGTCGAGGCGCGGCAGAAGCTGAGCGAAATCCGCCCCCTGTCCGTCGGACAGGCCAGCCGCATTTCGGGCGTATCGCCCGCGGATATCGCGGTGCTGCTCATCTGGCTGGAGCAGAATAAGGAGTAAGCCATGTATTTTGATTCTCACGCCCATCTGGGCGAGGACTGTTTTGCACAGGACTTTGTGAACATTGTGGAAAAAATGCGCGCAGCGGACGTCACCGGCATGATGGAGATCGGCTGCGACGGCCCGTCGTCCCATCACGCGGTCGAACTGGCCCATCAGTACGACTGGATCTGGGCCGCCGTCGGCAGCCACCCGGACGACGCGGAGCAGGTGGACGAGGCGCGGATCGGGGAATACCGCGCGCTGTGCAAGGACCCGCGAGTGAAGGCCATCGGCGAGATCGGTCTGGATTATCACTACGAAGACCCTCCGAGAGACGTGCAGCAGCGGGCGTTCCGGATGCAGATGAAGCTTGCGCAGGAGCTGTCGCTTCCCGTCGTGATCCATGAGCGCGAGGCGCATGAGGACGGACTGCGCATCGTCAGCGATTTCCCGGACGTGACCGGCGTATTCCACTGCTTTTCCGGCAGCTATGAGATGGCGAAGGAGCTGGTAAAGCGCGGCTGGTACATCGGCTTTACCGGCGTGGTCACGTTCAAAAACGCGCGCAAAGCGGTCGAGGTCGCGGAAAAGATCCCGCTGGACCGCATCCTCATCGAAACGGACTGTCCCTATATGGCCCCGGAGCCGTTCAGGGGCCGCCGCAACGATCCGAGCCTCGTGCCGTTCGTGGCAAAAAAGATCGCGGCGCTTCGCGGCATTTCCGCAGAAGCTGCTGCCGCCGCAACAGCAGAAAACGCAAGACGGCTGTTCCGGATTTGACCGAAGCGCCAGTGCTTTAAAAACATAGTGCGCCCGCCGCTGGTACAGCGGCGGGCGCGGGTTTTTTATATGGCTTATTCAAACACAACGCCGAGGGCCTTGCAGACGGCGGCGCAGCGCGGGCACAGGCCGTGCTCGTCGGGGCTTTCGGAGTGCATCCAGCAGCGCGGGCACTTCGTTCCCTTCGCCTCAGTCACGGCGACGGTCAGGCCGGGGAAGTTCACGCCCTGTCCGACGACGGCACCCTCTGCGGGGGCAGTCTCGTTCGTGCTGACGTTGGAGACGATGAAGATCTCCGGCAGATCGACGGACTTGACCGCATCCAGTGCGGCCTTTGCGTCCTCGTCGTTTGCAAACAGCGCCACGTGCGCTTCGAGGCTCTTGCCGATGCGCTTGTCGGCGCGGGCCGTACGGCCATTTCGGCATCGGAGAGCGCATAGTCCGCATACGGCTTCGACATCTGGTTCAGCAGCACGTTGCGGCCGTCGTCGCCGTTGCGGTGCGGCATCTGGAGCCAGATCTCGTCGCAGGTGAACGCAAGAATCGGCGCGAAGACCTTCGTCATGGCATCGAGAATGATCCACAGTGCGCTCTGTGCCGAGCGGCGGGCGGCGGAATCCGCGCCGTCGCAGTACAGGCGGTCCTTGATGATATCGAGATAGAGGCTCGAAAGCGTCACGACGCAGAAATCGTTGACGGCGTGGGAGACGGTCAGGAATTCATAGTTCTGATACGCCGCCTCGCACTTGACCAGCAGCTCGTTGAGCTTTGTGATGGCCCAGCGGTCGAGCGCTTCCATATCGGCGGGCGCGGTCAGCTGGTTGGGGTCGAAATCGGTCAGATTGTCAAGGCAGAACTTCGCCGTATTGCGGAACTTGAGGTAGTTCTGACTCAGCTGCTTGAAGATCTCATCGGAGCAGCGCACATCGACGTGATAATCCGCCGAGCCTGCCCACAGGCGGCAGATGTCCGCGCCGTATTTCTTGAACACGTCCGCAGGATCGACGCCGTTGCCGAGGGACTTGTGCATGGCCTTGCCCTCGCCATCGACCGTCCAGCCGTGGGTGACGCACTCTTTAAAGGGAGCGCCCTTCCCAAGCGCGCCGACAGCGGTCAGCAGACTCGACTGGAACCAGCCGCGGTACTGATCAAGGCCCTCAAGGTAGACCGTCGCGGGCCAGAAGCCCTGATCCTTCTGCATGGAAGCAAAGTGCGTCGAGCCGGAGTCGAACCAGCCGTCAAGCGTATCTGTTTCCTTCTCAAAGTGCTTGCCGCCGCAGTGCGGGCAAGCGAAGCCTTCGGGGACGAGTTCGTCCGCGTCCTTCTCGAACCAGACGTTTGAGCCGAATTCGCCGAACAGCTTCGAGATCTTGGCGATGGTTTCGTCGGTGCAGACGGGCTTGCCGCAGTCCTTGCAGTAGAACACCGGGATCGGCAGACCCCAGCGGCGCTGACGGGAGATGCACCAGTCGGCGCGTTCGCGGATCATGGCCTTCATGCGGTCAATGCCCCACGCGGGCAGCCACCGCACGTCGTCGCACGCGGCGCAGGCCGCGTCCTTGAACGATTCGACGGAGCAGAACCACTGCGGGGTGGCGCGGAAGATGATGGGCTTCTTGCAGCGCCAGCAGTGCGGATAGGAGTGGACGATCTGCTCGGAGGCGAACAGCGCGCCGCTCTCCTGCATATCCTTCAGGATCACGGGGTTCGATTCCTCGACCAGCATCCCGGCGTATTTGCCCGCGTAGTCGGTGTGGCGGCCCTGATCGTTCACGGGAACGACCATGTCCATGCCGTAGCGGCGGCAGGTCTGATAGTCGTCCGCGCCGAAGCCCGGGGCGGTATGGACGCAGCCCGTGCCGGAGTCCATGGTGACGTAATCGGCCAGGACAAGGCGGGAGGTCTTCGGCAGGAACGGATGGTTGGCCAGCATGTTCTCAAAGAACGCGCCCTCGTGGCGGGAAACGACGGTATAATCCTCCACGCCGCCGACCTTCATGACCTTCTCCATGAGCGCTTCGGCGACGAGATATTGCTCGCCGTTCTGGTTGTTGCGGACGATGACATAGCTTTCGACCGGGTTCAGCGCGATGGCGAGGTTGCCGGGCAGCGTCCAGATCGTGGTCGTCCAGATGACAAACGAGAGGTTCTTCTTTTCCTCATCCGTGAGTTTTCCCTGATCGTCGTGCAGGGGGAACTTGACATAGACCGTGGTGCAGGGATCGTCCTGATATTCGATCTCGGCCTCAGCCAGCGCCGTCTCATCGTGGTAGCACCAGTAGACGGGCTTCAGGCCCTTATAGATGTAGCCCTTTTTGTACATCGCGCCGAAGACCTTGACCTCCTCGGCCTCAAAGCTGGGGGCCATGGTCTTATACGGGTGCTCCCAGTCGGCCACGACGCCGAGGCGCTTGAAGCCCTCCATCTGCACGTCAATATAATGCTGCGCGAAGTCATGGCAGGCGGAGCGGAACTCCGGGATGGGCATGGCCTTGTGGTTGAGCTTGTTCTTCTTGATGATGGCGGACTCGATGGGCATGCCGTGGTTGTCCCAGCCGGGGATGTACGGGGTGTAGTACCCGCGCATGGCCGCCGAGCGGATCATAAAGTCCTTGATGCACTTGTTGAGCGCGTGGCCCATGTGCAGCGCGCCGTTGGAGAACGGAGGGCCGTCGTGCAGGGCAAAGCGGGGCTTGCCCTCGTTCTTTTTGAGCAGTTCGTTGTAAAGGTCGAGTTCCTGCCAGTGCTTCAGCATATCCGGCTCGCGCATCGGAAGCCCGCCGCGCATCGGAAAGCCCGACTTGTTCATGTTGAGCGTCTGTTTGTATTCCATAATTCCTCCTGCAAAAACAAAACGCCCCGAGCCTTGGCTCAGGGCGATAAATGACCGCGGTACCACCTGAATTCCCGCGCATCAAAACGCGGGCACTCGCCTTCTGTAACGGGAAGTCCCGTCCGGGCTTACTTGCGGTTCAGCCCGGCTGCTCCAAGGGGATCTTCGGAGGCTTCTGCCGCTGCCTTACACCGACCGGCAGCTCTCTTTGCGCGTCAAAACCCCGTACTTGTCCTTTTCATTGCATATATCAGCTACAGTGTACCCATTTATTGTCCCCTTGTCAAGAAAAACCCCGGCAGAAATTCAAAAAATGTTTAAAACTGAACGCCTCTGCCGCGATTGCAAACCGCGTGCTCATGTGGTATGCTTAGGGGACACCAACAATATGGGAGGCAATGACACACATGGACGATAAGACCAATCAGGCGCCGGAGCAATCCGGAATGCCGGACAATGAGGAGTATTCCTCTTATACGCTTCCGACCGAGGATGCTGCCGCGCAGGAGGCGCATACCATTCCGCTCGAAGACGCTGCCGCGCAGGAGTCACGTACCATTCCGCTCGAAGACGAGCGCACGCAGGGCGCGCAGGACAGCGCCGCGCAGCCCGCAAAGAAAAAATCTCCGCTGCCGTGGATTATCGGCGGCGCAGCCGTTGTGATCGCCGCGGCGATCACGCTGATCCTCACGCTGAAGCCGAAAACGGTCAGCCCGGATGCAGAGCAGCCCGGCGATGCGACGATCTCCGAGCCTGCCGATACCCCCGACACTACCCAGCCAGACGATCAGACCCCCGCAGAGGACGGCCAGACCGGCGAACAGACGGACGGCGAGGAAACCGAGTCCGCGGGCAACGGCGTGAGCTACACTGTGAGCGCCGAGGAGCTGACCGAGGACGTTCTGAACCGCGAGATCGCCGTCTGCGGCGACGACCATCTGACGAACCGGGAGCTTCCGTATTACTACTGGCAGCAGTATTATACGCTCATGAGCAACTACGGCAGCTACGCTTCATATTTTATCGACACCAGCACGCCGTTTGACCAGCAGATGTGTATGTTTGACGACACGCGCACCTGGCAGCAGTATTTCCTGCAGGCGGCCATCACGAACTATGAAAACGTCACCGCCATCTGGCAGGAGGCCCGGCTTGCAGGCTTCCAGCTGAGCCAGGAGGATCAGGACTACCTCGACGAGCTTGACGGCCAGATCACCGTAGCCGCCGCAAGCTACAGCTACGGCAGCGCGGACGAATATCTCCAGATGGCCTATGGCCCGGCAGCCACGCTGACGTCGTACCACGCCTTTGTCGAGCGGCAGATCACGGCCTCGGCCTATCTGCAGGTGCTCGTCGACGAGAAGCCCTACACCGAGGACGATATCAGCAAATACTATGACGACAACGCCGATTCCTACGCCGGAAACGGCATTGAAAAATCCGATGTGAAGATGGTGAACGTGCGCCACATCCTCATCCAGCCCGAAGGCAAGAATGACGACGGCACCTACACCGACGAAGCATGGGCAGAGGCCGAGAAGAAGGCCAACGACCTGCTGACCGAGTGGCAGAACGGCGAGCACACCGAGGATTCCTTCGCGTTCATGGCCGCGGAAAACTCGCAGGATCCCGGCAGCGTGGAAAACGGCGGGTTGTACGAGGATATCTATCCCGGCAAGATGGTCGACGAGTTTGACGCCTGGTGCTTCGATCCTGCCCGTCAGCCCGGCGACACCGGCATCGTCAAGACCAGCTACGGCTATCACATCATGTACTTCTCCTCCACGGGCGAACACGCGTACTGGTACGTCCGCGCAGAGGAGGACTATCTGAACGAGCTGTCCGTGAGCGTTCTGCAGGAGGTCGCGGCAAAGTTCGAGGTCACGGAATCCGAGCAGAACGCGGCCATCGTCGACATCATGCAGCAGAACTGACAAGCTGCCGGGAGGGAGTCCGCACATGAAACGCTTACTGTTTTTCATCAACCCGAACGCGGGCCACGCCGAGATCCGCAGCTCGCTTATGGAGGTGCTGGCGATCTTCTGCAAGGGCGGCTATGAGCCGACCGTACACATGACGACCGGGCCGCGCGATATCACGCGGCAGATCGCCGAACGCGGGACGCAGTATGACCTGATCGTCTGCACCGGCGGCGACGGGACGCTCAACGAGGCCGTCTCCGGCCTCATGGCGCTGCCGTATGAAAAGCGGCCCCCGCTGGGCTACATCCCCGGCGGCACAGTCAACGACGTGGCCTCCACGCTGGGCCTTTCCAAGGACCCCATCCGCGCCGCGCAGGAGATCGTGGGGGGCAGATTATACCCGCTGGACATCGGCTCGTTCGGCCCCGACCGGTACTTTACCTATGTCGCCGCCTTCGGCATCTTTACGGACGTGCCGTATGAGACGCCGCAGGAGGACAAGCGCATCTGGGGCCGGCTTGCGTATATCATGAACGGCGCGGGCGCGCTCGGACGGCTGAAGCCGACGCACGTGCGCGTCTATTATGAAGACCGGAAGGAGGAGGCCGACGTGCTCGTCGGCCTCGTGACCAGCACAACCTCCGTCGGTGGCTTCAAGGCCACGAAGGATCTCGGCATCTCGCTCAACGACGGGCTGTATGAGATGATCCTCGTGCGCGCGACAAAAACGCTCGCAGAGTTCAATCTGGCCGCGACGCGTGCGCTGCGGCTGGATTTTGACAACGATTCGTTTATTTCCACGCAGACCGGCGCGCTGCGCTTTGAGTTCGACGAGCCGGTTTCCTGGACGGTCGACGGCGAATTCGGCGGCAGCGTCACCGAGGTCGAGATCCACAACGAGCACCGCGCGATCGACATCGTAGTTCCGTAAGGGAGGCGGCAGTATGAACCTTCGCTTTGCAGACGAGCACGACGCAGCCGCCTGTCTCGCCATTTACGCACAGTATATCGACACCTCTATCACGTTTGAGACGGCGCTGCCGTCCGAAGACGAGTTTGCCGGGCGCATCCGCAGCTACGGCGCGGTCTACCCGTGGCTGATCGCGGAGGAGGCGGGAAAAATCCTCGCCTACGCCTACGCCCACCGCGCGCAGGAGCGTGCCGCCTATGACTGGAACGCGGAGCTTTCCGTCTACGTTTCAAAAAACGCGGCGGGAAGGGGCCTCGGCACAAGGCTCTACCGGGCGCTGCTGGCCCTGCTCAAGGAGCAGGGCGTCCGCACGGCCTACGGCGTTGTGACCATGCCGAACGACGCAAGCGCTGCCCTGCACCGGAAGCTGGGCTTCGGGCTGCTGGGGACGTATCACAATACCGGCTACAAAAACGGCCGCTGGCGCGATGTGGTCTGGTTCGAAAAGCACATCGGCTCGTTTGACGGCGTGCCGGAGCCGATCCGCCCCATCGGCCAGCTCGCAGACCGCGAAGCGGTCCTGCGGACGATTTGATACTAAAATCTAGTAAAACACTTTAACCGTCTTACCAGATATGCTATAGTGTATCTGGGTGATGAATAATGGCATCGAACTATAAATTCAGCAATGAGGAAATGGCCGCAATAAAGGCAGCACGCAGAGAGACAAAGGACAAACGTGC
>QWCE01001561.1_pt1 | contig 33561 bp, 27 predicted proteins | sample 1972531 | NCBI WGS metagenome assembly QWCE01 (sample SAMN09866716, study PRJNA288562) | Human gut metagenome isolate term4_stool, whole genome shotgun sequencing... | reverse complement strand
TGTTTTGTCACATACCCCAACCCCCACACCACATTTTTTGTGGACGAGGAGAAGTCGGGGAAGAAAAAGAGGATAAGGTGGATTCATGATCCCGCTTTCGTTCAACATCTGTAAACAGCGGTTGAAATCCGCAATAGCCTGCCTCTGAAATGGTTCTAATTCCTTTGCCGCACCCTTACAGCCGGCCTATCTCGCAGGAAATTTTCTTGGTAATACCACATATCCAAGCGAAATCGTCCTCCATGCGTAGCCATTCATGGAGGACGATCGATTTTTGGCTCACCCATTTGAGAAATAGGCTTTTTTCAACTGATGAAACTTCCTTGTCTAGAATAGTTTTTTTTTCTTTTAGTTCTTCTTGAGGTTTTTCAGCTTCTTCATCAATATTTAGAGTTTTTTTTTCCGTATTTTCAGTTTTTGTTAAATCAATAAATCTTCCAGATTTAAGTTTATTAGATTTTTCTTCCTTATTTTCCTCTTCAGAAACTTCTACAACTTTTTCTACTTCTTTCTCAACTTTTGAATCAGGCTCTTTTTCTACTTCTTCTGCTTTGGTATTTATTTCTTCATTGAATTTGTTGTTTTCGTTTGCTTCATTAAACTTATTAAATTCTTCATTACTTTTAGCATCATTATTTGAGTTATCGTTATTATTATTTTCTAACTCTTGCTCAGTATTTTTTGTGACCTCTTTTTTTTCAGCTTCTTCTTCTTTTTTCTTTTTTTTCTTAAAAAAATTAAACATATCGACTCCTTAATTAATATTTACCGGATTAATTGCTACAATAAATGAAGTATCTTTATATTTTTTTATTAAAGCATTTCTAATCCTAGCTATAACATCACGACATAAATCAAGGTTTCTATTACCCACCTTTATTAAAATATTATACCTGTATTTATTATTTATTCTTGATATTTTGCAGGGATTTGGGCCTATAATTTCAATATCAAGATAAGCTTTTAATAAATTTTTTAAATTATCAGTAAATTCCTTGGAAATATCAATTGTTTTAACTCTATCTTCATTTAATATTTTGATAGTTACTATATTTACAAATGGTGGATAGGAAAAAGCCTCTCTAATTTTAAGTTCACTATCAAAGAAACTTTGATAATCATTAGCTTTTACAGCTTGAATAACAAAATTTTCTGGTTTATAGGTTTGAATTATAGCCCTGCCAGCTTTATTCGCTCTACCTGCCCTACCGGCTACCTGAGTAAGAAGCTGAAAGCTGGTTTCTTGAGCTGAAAAATCACCGACATTTAAAGATAAATCTGCAGAGACAATGCCTACCAAGGTAACATTTTCAAAATCTAGTCCCTTGGCTATCATTTGAGTCCCAATCAATATATCGATTTTCCCTGCTTTCATAGACTTATACATATTATTATATTTTGCCTTATTTGTAGCAACCATTGAATCCATTCTATATATATTTGCATCTGGGAAAAGCTGTCTTACTTCCTCTTCAAGCTTTTCTGTACCTGCTCCAAATTCTTTAATCTTTTTTGAGTGGCAGTTTGGGCATACTTTAACCTGCTTCTTCGTTCTTCCACAGTAATGGCAAACTAATTTGTCTACATTTTTATGATAGGTCATTGCAACATCGCATGCTTCACATTTTACAACATAACCACAAGCCCTACAAAACGTAAAAGAATCATGTCCAATTTTATTTAAAAATAAAATGGTCTGGTCTTTTTTTTCAATATTTTTTCTAATTTCTTCTTGAAGTTTTATTGAAAGCATAGAATAATTTGAGTTCTTTAATTCTTCTCTCATGTCAATTATATCTATATCTGGCATATTCTTATTAATTCTACTGCTTAAATGTAATAGGCTTAATTTATCATCTTTCACATCTTTCATTGTCTCTATTGATGGTGTAGCTGACGCCATAATTAGGTTACAAGAGTGATAATTCGCTCTAAATTTGGCAATTTCACGAGTGTGATATTTAGGATCTTTAGATGATACATAAGAGTTATCATGTTCTTCATCGATAATTATTGCACCTAAATTTTTAAAAGGTGCAAAAATTGCAGACCTTGCTCCTATAGCAATTTTGACTTCCCCGTTTTTTATCATCATCCATTGGTTGAATTTTTCCTTGGGAGTAAGCCTAGAATGAATAATTGCTATTTTTTCATTAAATCTTCCTGCAAATCTCTCTATAGTTTGAGGAGTTAAAGAGATTTCGGGTACAAGAATGATGGCTTCTTTACCCTCTCTAATTACTTCCTCAACCAATTGTAAAAATATTTCTGTCTTTCCTGAACCAGTCACACCAAATAGAAGAAATTGACCATTCGGTTTGGCTAAAATTTCATTAAATGCCTTGTTTTGTTCTTCATTTAAGATGTGCTTATCATAGTCTTTAAAATCCAATTTAATTTCCTTATTAGTTTCTTTTTGGATTTCTTCAACCATATCTTTTTCGATGAGAGATTTTAATGAAGATAAAGATGATGAAGTATTTTTAAGTAGGATACTTTGTTTAGTTACTCCGTTTATTTCTAGATACTGAATTATTTTTTTCTGCTTAACGGCATTTTTTTGAAGTCTAATATTAGAATCTTTAAGTTTTATATAAGTATCGTATGAGATTTTCATCTTATCATTCGCCTCATATAATACTTTAACATCATCATTTTCTATCAGAGAATTAAGTCTATCTAAAGAGCCTGGAAATTTTTTAAAAATTTCTTTCTTGGTTCTCTTGATTTTTAAGTAATCTAGCATTTCATTACTTCTTTGAGATTTTGACAAATAAAAAGTGTTTATTTTATCTATATTCGTTGGTGGTAGAACTTGCTTAAGAGCAAGTTGGATTGGCGAGAGATATTCTTTTGACATAAAAAATGCTAGTTCCAAAAGCTCGTCGCTCACTAATTTAGTATCGTCAATTATAGAAATAATATCTTTAACTTCAAAATCACTAGTACATTTATCAGTGATTTCATAAACAAAAGCAACGCTAGTTTTATTTCCTCTTCCAAAAGGAACTAGAACTCTCATTGCTCTTTGTAATTTATTATTTAGTTTTTCTGGAATATGATAGGTAAAGGGTCTATTTAAGAATCGACTTTTGCTATCAATTATAACTTTTGCGTACAAATTATCACCTTAAAAGGTCTAGTATTTTATTGGCAAGCTCGCTTTTTGGCATGATCTCTAGGTTGACAATGTCATCTTTAGAAATAATTGATGCTATATTCGTTTCAACATCAAAACCTGCCCCCCACTTAGTGAGATCATTTGCAATAATATAATCTAGATTTTTCTTAGTTAATTTTTCTCTAGCGTTTTTTATTAAATCATCTGTTTCTGCTGCGAATCCTATAATCATTTGATTTTTCTTTATAGATCCAAAATACTTTATGATATCAATATTTTCAACTAATTCTAAATTTAAATTTGATCCATTTTTCTTTATTTTTTTATTGCTAGCTTCTTTTACTTTATAGTCAACTGGTGCAGCAGACATAATTAATGCATCTGCGTCTTCAAATTCTCTAGAGATAGCTTCTTTCATTTCAGAATTTGTTTTTATTTGAATTCTTCTAATTCCATCTATTTTAAGTGGGTTTACAGGACCAGAAATTAAAACAACTTCAGCACCACGTTTTTTTGCCTCATTAGCAATGTTGTAGCCCATCTTCCCACTAGAATTATTTGATATGTAGCGTACGAAGTCAATAGGCTCGACAGTAGGACCTGCAGTAACTATTACTTTTTTGCCAAGCAAATCTTTTTTTGTAAAATAATCTTCTAAAAAATTTATTATATCTGTTGGTTCAGCGAGTCTTCCATCACCAACAGTGTTACAAGCTAAAAGACCAGGCTCTGGATTTATTATTTTAACTTCATCATTTTTTAAAATTTCCAAATTCCTTTGAGTAGTTTTAGATTTTAGCATGTTTGTATTCATTGATGGGGCAATAATAACATCTTTATCACAAGCAAGGTAAGTAGATAAAAGGAAATTATCTGCAATTCCATTAGACATCTTTGCAATAGTATTAGCACTTGCTGGTGCAATTAACATTACATCTGCCCATTTACCAAGTTCTATATGATGAACTTCTTCGTGGTGGCCAGTAAATAAATCTGTGTAAACCACACATTTTCCCATAGTTTCAAAACTTAATGGGCTAATAAATTCTGTAGCAGCTTTAGTCATTATTATTTTAAGATTTGCTTCTTGTTTTTTTAGTCGTGAGCATAAATCAAGAACTTTATATGCTGCTATTCCTCCACTTATACCTAATAATATATTCTTATTTTTAAGCATATTACTGTTTTTTATTAACTTTGCCTTCAATAATCTCATGTAAGGCTTGTGTAACTGGTTTTGCTTCTACTTCTTTTGTTAGAGGTGCAGAGCCATTTACAATCCTTCTTGCTCTTTTAGCGCACATCATACATATTTCATACCTACTTGGACTTACTTCAGATAATGTTTTAAATGATGGATTTTTCATTAATCCTCCTTAAATTCAATATTTTCTTCCCTAAAAACTTTATGCTTTTCTGCATTTATGATTTCATTTACAGAGGTTATAGCTGAGTTTAGGTGGTCATTTACAACTAAATAATCGTAATCTTTGATATATTCTAGCTCTTTTTTTGCATTATGCATTCTAATTTTAATATCTTCGTCAGTCTCCGTACCACGTCCTACAATTCTTTTCTCTAATTCTTTTAGACTAGGAGGGGCTAAAAAAATAAAGACTCCATTATCAGTATTTTGCTTGATATTAAGAGCTCCTTGTACATCTATTTCTAATATTACGATCTTGCCTTCGTTAATCTTTTTTTCTACAAATTCTTTCGGTGTTCCATAATAATTATTATGCACCTTAGCATATTCGAGGAATTTATCATCAGCAATCATTTTTTCAAACTCATCGTGGTTTAGATAAAAATAGCTAACACCTTCTATCTCCCCATCTCTCTTTTTTCTTGTAGTTGCTGACACAGAATACACTAAATTTGTTTGAGTATTCATCAGATCATGAAGAACAGTTCCTTTTCCAACTCCTGACGGTCCTGATATAACTAATAAAAATCCCTTCTTCATCACGCCCCCTTATCCTAATCATTTTACTTTTATATGTTTTAACTGCAAGTGTCATGTAATCTGGCAAAGAGTATAATAAATATGAGGTGAAATATGAGTTTTGATGGAATAGTAACAAGAAAAATAGTTAATGAATTGACAACAAAAACACTTGGAGGGAAAATTCAAAAAATATCTCAACCTTCAAAAAATGACCTTGTTTTAAATATATATTCAATGGGAATATCATATAAATTATTTTTAAGTGCAAACAATAATGAAGCTAGAATAAATTTAACAGAGAAAAAATATGAAAACCCTGAAAAACCAGAAAATTTTTGCATGGTGTTGAGAAAACATATAGGTCAAGGAAAAATTATAGATATTAAACAATACGGTCTAGATAGAGTCATTGAAATTTCCATAGCGTCTATTGATGAAATGGGTTTTGATACTAGTAAAAAGCTCATAATAGAGATTATGGGTAGATATTCAAATATTATTCTTACAGATGATAATTATAAAATTATCGATGCAATAAAAAGAGTCAATGATCAAATGTCATCAGTTAGGCAAATTTTCCCATCTCTACCATACGAGAGAATAAAAAGCGATAAAATAGATATAAGCGAGAATAATTTTACTGAAGATATATTTGCCATTAGTTCAAAAATTCCTGATGGATATGAACCTTATAAAATTTTCTATACCTACTATGAAGGCTTTTCTCCTATTGTTGGCAGGGAGCTTATCCATAGAGCAAATATTGATCCCAGACTTAATTGGGGTCTAGTTAGTGAATCAGATAAGGAAGAATTAAATAAAATATTATATAAATTAAGAGATGATATTGTAGAAAACAATCTAGAGTCTTACGCTTATAGGGATGAGAGAAAAATAAAAGAATATCATACTCTCAGGCTCACTCATTTAAATTTTACAGAAAGTAAATACGAATTGATGAGTGAAGCTATTGACAATTTTTATTCCGTTAATAAATCTAATGACAGACTAGATCAGATGAAATCAAGTTTGATAAAAAAAATTAATAGTCATAAAAAATCTGTAAATAAAAAAATTAAAATTTTAAATAATAATATATCAAAAGAAGATCAAGCTGAAAATTCAAAGAAAAAAGCTGATTTACTGGCCGCAAATCTTTATAGAATAGATAAAAAATCAAAAGAAATTGAACTAGAAGATTTTTACAATGATAATAATCTTATTAAGATTAGCTTAAATCCGATGAAAACACCACGGGAAAATATTGACGAATATTACAATAGAGCTAAAAAAATTAAGGCAGCCATAGTTTATGCAAAAAATGATTTACCTAGACAAGAAAATTTATTATCTTATTTAAACCAATTAGAAGATTTTGTAAATAGATCAAACTCTATTTCAGATTTAGAAGAAATAAGAGATGAAATGGTAGATAATAAACTAATCAAGAAAAAAGGTAGAAATAAGAAAAAATCCAAACCTTCTAGACCCTTCCACTATAAGACTGAAAATGGCGCTGATATATATGTAGGAAAAAATTCGAAACAAAATGATTATATAACACTTAAAGTGGCTAGAAAAGAAGATCTTTGGTTTCATGTTAAAGATAGTCCAGGAAGTCACGTCATCTTAAAAACCGATGAAATATTCGATGAAGATATAAAAATAGCAGCCTATCTTGCTGCTTTAAATTCATCACTTGCTAGTGAAAATAAAGTTGATGTAGATTATACAGAAAAGAAGAACGTTAATAAAGCAAAGGGTGCAAAAGATGGGATGGTCTATTATGTAAACTTCTCAACAACTACGGTGAATTTAGATCAAAACTTAGACCAAAGTTTGAAAAAAATATAATAAAAAAACCGGTTCTTTATTTCGAGGACCGGTTTTAAATTTAATAATTTTTTATTTGTTAACTGCTTCTTTAAGAGTTTTACCAGCTTTAAATACTGGAGCTTTTGATGCAGGTATTTGGATAACTTCTTCTGGTTTTCTTGGGTTTCTACCTTCTCTAGCTTTTCTATCTCTAACTTCGAAAGTACCAAATCCAACAAGTTGAACCTTATCTCCTTTAACTAGAGCTTCTTCAACTGTTTCTAAAAATGCATTTAGTGCCTTTTCAGATTCAACTTTTTTAAGACCACTTTTTTCTGATATACTATTTAATAATTCTGATTTATTCATATTTCCTCCTATAAATCAACGTGATTTCTGTTTAACTCTAAGATTGATTATACATAACAAATTCAATAAAATCAAGCAATTTCAGATAAATACCTTAATTTTACTAGATTTTACTAATTTATTTAAGTACTGATTATAAGCATCTTTCAGATATTTATCTTTAGTGTGCATTAATAAATCATTTTCATTCTCATTGTAAGAGTTAACCATTAATATCATATACTTATTATCAATTTCAAAAATATCACTTACTTTATCTTTTTCATACGTTTTTGACTTAGTTAATATTGTATCATCATTATATACGAAATCCGAATTTATTATATCATAATTTCTGACCGGACTTTTTAAAGCATTTTTGAAATCAATACTATTTTTTATCTTAGCTTTAGTACTTTCAGCTTCATTTTTGTCAGCAAAGACTAAAACATTATACTTATACATCTTATGAAGTTCTTCTTTACCCTTATAGTATTCTAATATTTCAGAATCTTTTATTTTATTGTGGGTAAGAAAATAGTCATAGTGCATTTTTCTTATAGAGTCATTAAATATAACATTGGAGAATTCTCCTTCACTAATATCTAAAGCCTTCATATTTGCGTTTAGTGAATTTTTGTCTCCTAAATTTTTTTCTATATCACTTCTTAGTTTATTAGCAGTATTGTCATCAACTTCTATTTTTTTCTTGGAAAGATCATTAAGCATTACTTGATCTTTTATCATAGAATCTAACAAATCGTCTCTGAGAAGTTCTTTAAAGGTTTTTCCTTTAGAATTTTTACTATCAAGATAGTCCTCACCATATTTTCTACTATAAAAGGCCAAGTAAAATTCTAATTCTTTATCAAAATCTTCTCTTTTAATTTCCTCACCATCAACAAGGGCGATAGCATTTCCGTCATTTTTATCTTTCTTACATGAGGAAAAGATAAAAAGACACAAACTTAAAGATAATATACTAATTATTATCTTTTTTATCTTCTTCATTTTCTTTATTTTCGTCTACTTTATTATCTTCTGAATCTTCTTTTTCTTCTGTTGTATCAGCTTTGTTATCATCTGTTGCTTCTTCGGCTGATTTTTCTGCAGCTATTGTGGATTCTGTAACTACATTAGCTTTTTCGTTTAATTCTTTAATATAATCAGCATATTTTTTATCAGTTAGTGCTTTTGTAATAGCTTCTTTATTATCATCTATAGAATCAGCTACTTTATTAAGTTTTATTATATGATAACCAAATTGAGTTTTAATTGGTTCTGAAATTTCTCCTTCTTTTAAAGAAAAGGCTGCATCCTCGAATTCTTTTACCATTTGACCTTTAGAAAATGTTCCAAGAGCACCACCATTTGCTGCGTTTGCAGTATCTGTTGAATATTCTTTTGCTAGCTTAGCAAAATCTTCACCATTATCTAATTTTTCTTTAACTTCTTTTGCTGTTTTTTCATCTGCTACTAGGATATGTGAAGCATCACGTTTAGCAAACTGATCTTTATTATCTTCATAATATTCTTTAATTTCTTCTTCAGTAACAGGATGTTCTTTTTCAAACCATTCTTTATGTTTTTGATACATCAAATCTTTCTTAACGGTTTCTTTAAACTTTTCTACATCCATATTATAATCATCAAGCATCTTATCAAATTGTTCTTGACCACCAAATTGTTTCACTGAATTTAAGAAAGATTCGTTTACTTCTTTGTCAGAAACTTCAAGCTTGTTTGCCTTCATATCATCAGCTATAAGTTTATCTTGAACCATCATTTGAACTATTGAATTTTTAAGATTTTGTCTGCTAGCAAGCATCGCTCCATAAAAACTCATTTCTTCCTTATAAGCATCTTTGGAAATCTTATCACCATTTACTACAGCTATGGTTCCCTTGTCAAGTTCCTTAACATCACTTGATTTTTCTTCTACATTAGTAGCTTCTTTGTTATCATTAGCTTGATTACCACAAGCCCCTAGCACCATTGTTGATGCAAGCATTGCAATTAATAATTTCTTTTTCATTGTTTACTCCTTATTTTGTTAATTGTATCTAAAAGTTCGTATGTGTCAAGTAATTTATTCTTTGTAACAGGAATTATAAAGGCTGGCTTATTTGACAAGTCAAGCTTCATTTCGCCCTTGTAACTTTCATTTATCCCTTTTAGCTCTTCAAAAGAATAATAATCTCTGTCAGTAAAAAATAAAAATATATTATTTTCTATTTCCCTTATTTCACCAATACCATTTATGGAAGCAAGGGATTTTATTAGCGACACATACATTATATTATCCACTATTACAGGAATATCTCCATAAACATCAATTAATTCTTCTACCAAGGCTTCATAATCTTTCATATCATCAATATTTGCTATACGATTATAAATTTCTATTTTTTGAGAAGAATCATTTATATAAGAGTTTGGAATGTAAGCATCTATTTTTATGTCAATAAAAGTTTGGTTATAATCTTTAATCTTTACTTCCTTACCAGAGGCTTTTTCTACGGCTTCTTGTAAGAATTTCACATATAAGTCGTACCCAACAGCCTCTACATGACCTGACTGACTTTCACCCAGAAGATTTCCTGCTCCTCTAAGCTCAAGGTCTTTCATAGCAATTTTATATCCTGAACCAAAGTCAGAAAAGTCCTTGATAGATTTAAGTCTTTTTTCTCCAATTTCCGTTAAAATTTTGCCGGTTCTATAAGTAAAATACGCATATGAGCTTCTATAACCTCTGCCTATTCTTCCTTTTAGCTGATACAGCTGTGAAAGTCCCATTAAGTCTGCATCATATATAATAATAGTATTTACATTTTTAATGTCCATTCCTGTTTCGATTATTGTTGTAGCTAGTAGTATATCTGTTTTTCCATCGACAAAATCTAACATTATATTTTCAATTTGTCTCGGACTCATTTGTCCATGAACAATATCTATACTTGCTTCAGGAACGAGATCTTTTATTTCTAAATATAGTTTTTCTATATCATTAACTCTATTATAAACAAAATAGACCTGACCATTCCTATTTATTTCCTTAAGGATAGCATCTCTAATTATTCCTGAGTCATATTCTAATACATAAGTATTTACCGGAAGTCTTTCTTCTGGCGGCTCATCTAGAGTTGATAGGTCTCTTATCCCTGATAAAGACATTTGTAAAGTTCTAGGTATAGGTGTTGCTGATAAGGTCAGTACATCTATAGAAGATTTCAATTTTTTGAATTTTTCCTTATGTTTTACGCCAAATCTCTGTTCTTCATCAATTATTACAAGGCCTAATTTATTAAACTTAATATCGTTAGACAAAAGTCTGTGCGTTCCAACAACAATATCAACCTTACCAGACTTAATATCTTTTATTATTTCTTTATCTTTAGTTTTTGTATTAAACCTAGAAAGCATTGCACAATTTATAGGATATTCTTTAAATCTTTCACGACAGGTATGATAATGTTGGTTGGCTAGGATGGTTGTCGGAACAAGAAATGCAACTTGATAGCCATCCATTATTGCCTTAAAAGCAGCCCTTAAAGCAACTTCAGTCTTCCCATAACCCACATCTCCACATAAAAGTCTATCCATGGGCTGTTCACTCTCCATATCGGATTTTATTTCTTCAAGACTTCTTAGTTGAGAAAATGTCTCATCATATGGAAAAGAATTCTCAAATTCATCTTGCCAATTGGTATCTTTAGCAAAGGCGTGCCCTTTCTGTTTGGCTCTTTCAGCATATAATTTGACTAAGTCATCAGCAATTTCATCGACTGCCTTCTTTGCTCTAGTCTTTGATTTTTGCCACTGAACTGATCCTAGGGCAGATAATTTAGGCTTTTCTCCTCTATTTCCGATATATTTACTAACAAGGTTCATTTGATCAACTGGTATATATAGCTTGTCATTTCCTCTATATTCTATCAAAATAAAGTCTTTTTCAACATCATTTCTTTCAATCTTAGTAAGACCTTTATAAATACCAATACCATTATTTTCATGAACCACATAGTCTCCTATTTCAAGGTCTGAATAATTGATTATGTTTTTCGATGAAACTTTTTTGCTTTTTCGTTTCTTAGATGAAGATCTACCATATATCTCTTTACTTGTGAAAACATGAAGGTTTATATCCTTTACATAGTATCCTTCACTGGCTTTTTTATCTGAAATAATAATAGGCGTTTTATCAAAGTCACTAGATCTATCTTCACTTGTAGCCAATAAAAAATCATGATCAATAAAACTTTCTAAAAGCTTTTCTTTTCTAGATTTCGAGCCTGCAAAAACATATATTTTTTGATTATTTTTTGTTAATTCTATACTAGTTTTGATAAATTCTTCTACATTTTTATTGAAATTTTCGGCTTCAATAGTCTTTAACTCAATTATCTTTTTAGGCGAAAAAAGTTTTGTTCTTTTTAAAATAGACGTAAAATTTATAACTTTTTTATTTGCTATTTTCTTATATATCTCATCAGAATTTATTAAGTAACTCTTAAAATTTGAAAAGACCTCGCCATTTTCCATTTGATATGTCAAGTCCTGTAAGAATTTTTCATCGTCTGAGACAACTGATTCATATATTCTTGAAACATCGTCAAAGATAAAAATCGTATCATCTGGTAAATAGTCTAAAAAAGAACTATAATTATCTGATCTATAGGCTGTAATTAAGTCTTTGTTAGCAACATACATATTCTGATCTAAAAAAGTAATAATTTGATTATATTTATCAATTAATTTTTTATCATTATTATCAGAAACTTTCTTGTTGTCTAAATCTTTTTGTATACCATTAATAACTTTTTGATAATCATTATTTTCATATAAAAGCTCGCTTGCAGGCGATATTTCAATTTTTTCTATTTTTTCTATAGTTCTCTGATTATCCTTATCAAAAATCCTAATTGAATCAACTTCATCGTCAAAAAGTTCTATTCTAATTGGGCTTTCAGAGTTTATAGGCCAAATATCAATAATTGATCCTCTTTTTGCAAAATCACCCTTATCCTCAACAAAATCAGTTGGATTATAATTAAGAGCTAGAAGCTTATTAGTAAAATCACTAACATCAACTAAGCTCTCTTCATCTAGTGTAACAAATGACTTGTTAAATTTATCTAAAGTTGTAAGCTTATTTCTAATGGCAGCTATACTAGTAACAGTTATGAAATTTTTGCCCTTAGTAAGATTTATTAATGTTTCAAGTCTTTTATTAGATTTTTGATCATCTATTGATTTAATATTATAAAAATTTGTATCAAGCGATGGATAATATTGGATATAATTAGACAATTGGTTTAAGTCGTCCAAATATTTTTCAGCTCTTTTAGTATTTTCTGCAACAATAACTATATTTTGACGAAGCAATTCAAAAAGGCTGTAAGCCAAGTGAGACTTAGAGCCATCGCCTAAACCTTGGATATAAATAGGAGAGTAATCATTAATTTGATATTTAATTTTATTAAGTTGATCGATACTAATTAATCTTTCAATTAATTTATTCATTATCATCCTTTATAAGCTTGATAGCATTACATTTATTCATTGCTTTATCTACATCATCTTTCAAAATGATTTCAATTCCCTCAGCTGCTATCCTAATTTCATCTTCAAGAATTTCAGCTTCTTCTTTTGAAAAACCACTTAATACGAAATTTGCAAGATCCCATTTCTCTGGTTTTTTTCCAATTGATACCTTTATTCTAGGAAATTGGTCGTCTTGGATTTGATATATTATAGATTTCATTCCATTATGACTTCCAGCGGATCCTTTTTTTCTTATCCTAATTGTTCCAAAATCGATATCTATATCATCATATATTACTATTAATTTATCTATATCAAATTTATAAAAATTTCTTATTTCTCTTACAGCTTCTCCTGAATTATTCATATATGTTTGAGGTTTTATGAGCATAACTTTATGGCCAGAAATTTCTCCCTGACCATAAAGAGATTTGAATTTTGATTTTCTAACATCTATATCATATTTGTTTGCTAAATAATCAATAGTCATAAAGCCAACATTATGCCTAGTATTTTCATATTGTAATCCAGGATTGCCTAAACCTACAATATAATACATTATTCAATAACCGTAAATAAACCACTTATTGATTCATAGGTATTAATTCTATTAATTGCTTCTGCAAGTAGTGGTGCGATTGATAGTTGAGTTATTTTATCAATTCTTTTTTCTTCAGGTAATTCAATAGTATCTGTAATTATAACTTCCTTTACGGATGGTTTTTCTAGTTTTTTGATAGCATCTCCAGAAAATACACCATGAGTTGCTACAAGATATACATCTTTAGCGCCATTTTCAACTAAGAAATCAGCAGCATTTGTAATTGTACCGGCAGTATCAATCATATCGTCTACTATTATAGCATGTTTGCCTTTAAAATCACCAATTACAGACATGACTTCTGATACATTTGGCATTGGTCTTCTCTTCTCTATAATTGCAATAGGAAGTTTTAAGTAATCAGCAAATTCTCTAGCACGTCTAACTCCGCCTAAATCAGGACTTACAACTACATATTCTTCTGGTTTATCAAAGGCAAATGATTGGAAGTGAGTTGAAAGTAATCTAATAGCTGAGAAATGGTCAACAGGTATATCGAAATATCCTTGTATTTGCCCAGCATGGAGGTCCATAGTTATTACCCTATTTGCCCCAGCTATAGTAAGTAAGTTGGCTACTAGTTTTGCTGTAATAGGCTCTCTACCTCTTGTTTTTCTATCTTGTCTGGCGTAACCATAGTAAGGTACGACGGCGTTGATATAACCAGCAGAAGCTCTCTTACAAGCATCTATCATTATTAATAATTCCATAAGATTATCATTTGTTGGAGCAGATGTAGGTTGAACTATAAAAACATCCTTTCCTCTTATTGATTCGTTAATTTTTATACTAATCTCACCATCTTTGAATTTATCAATATCTGCTTTGGTTAGGTCTATACCTAAATTCTTAGCAACACTCTCTGCTAGCTTAATATTTGAATTTCCTGTTAAAAGCTTTAATTCCCCTCTATGAATGTATTTATCTTCCCTAGATGACATTTCTACTCCTTATGATTTTTATCTCTTTCTTTTTTTCTTTCGACATAACCTTTGACATGTTTTTGTTCGGCTCTTTCGATGATTAATTCGCCAGAATTTACATCTTCTGTTATAGTTGAGCCTGCAGCTACAAATCCTTCTTTTTCGACTTTCACAGGCGCCACTATATTAGCATTAGAACCAATAAAAGCACCGTCTTCTATAATTGATCTATGTTTAAATTTACCGTCATAATTGACAAATACTACTCCACAACCAATATTTATATCTTTGCCTAAATCACTATCACCGATATAAGCAAGGTGACCAGCTTTGGTATTTTCACCTAAACTTGAGTTTTTAACTTCTACAAAGTTTCCAATATGAACATTTTTACCAATTCTACTATTTGGTCTTAGTCTTGCAAAAGGACCTATATCACTATCTTCTTCCATATAAGAATCTTCTATTACCGCATTATCTATTTTAACATTATCTTCAATAGTGGAATTAATTATCTTACTAGAACCTTCTATGATGCAATTTTTTCCTATTTTTGTATTGCCATATATTTTAACAAAGCCAGATATGACTGTATCTTCTCCTATTTCAACCCCTTCTTCAATGAAAGTAGTCTCAGGACTTTCTATTATTACACCTTTTATCATATATTCTTTGTTGATTCTATTTTGCAAAATTTTACTTGCTTCATATAGTTCGTATTTATTATTAATTCCATAAAATTGTTCGTAATCGCAGCTTACGTAAGCACTTACTCTTTTACCACAATCTTTTAATATTCCTATACAGTCAGTAAGATAGAGTTCATTTTGATCATTATTAGAGTCAATTTTTTTGAGTGATTCTTTTAAATCTTTTGCTTTAAATATATAGATTCCTACATTGATTTCACTTATATTTTCTTGCCCTGATTTTAAATCTCTATCTTCTGTAATTTTTATAAAGTTCTTATCCTCATCTCTAATAATTCTTCCGTATCCTTTTGGATTATCTATCATAGTGGAAAGAATTGTACAAGAAGAATCAGTTTCATTATGGTAGCTAATAAGGTTTTCTAACGATTCATTTTTAATTAAAGGAATGTCACCATTTAAGATAAGTACTTGATCATCATCGTTTAAAAAACCTAAGGCAAGACTAGCCGCATATCCTGTTCCATAAGGAATATTTTTTCCTATTTTTTGCTCAACAATTTTTACATCTGTGAATAATTTTTCTAAGATTGGCTTATTTTTCCCAGCAATGATAATTGTTTCAGAGTTTTCAAAATCACTTGCCTTCTTTACATATTTTATAATTTCTTTATTGATTAGCTTGTGAAGTACTTTGGATTTTTTAGATTTCATCCTAGTCCCTTCGCCAGCAGCCATTATTATTGTCTTAATCATCTATGCTTCAGCAACCTCTAGGGCTAGTTCCATCATGTTAGTATATGATTTTTGTCTGTTTTCAGCACTATCTGCAACATTTTCTATTAGGGAATCAGATATAGTAAATATTCCTAGTCCCTTTTTGCCATGTTTTCTAGCAGCCATATATAAGCCATAGGATTCCATTTCTACTGCAAGAATTCCGTATTTTCTTAAATTATCAAAAACTTTTGGTTCCATTTCGTTGTAGAATTGATCTGAAGAATGAACTTGACCACAATGGGTTCTAAAGCCTAGCTCTTTTGATTTTTCAACAGCTTTAACTAAAAGATCATAATCTGGTGTTACAGAAAAATGAATATTTCCAAATAAATTGTCATTAATTGATGACTCAGAACAAGCTGATTGTGCTATAACAATGTCATGAAGTTTAACATCTTCTTGCATAGCTCCAGCTGTACCTATCCTTATAATGCAATCTACATCATAAAAATCAAAAAGTTCATTATAATAAATCATGGCTGATGGTATACCCATACCGCTGCCCATTACTGAGACTCTTTTGCCCTTATAAAAGCCTGTGAAACCTAGCATGCCACGGGTATCAGTAAATTGAGTTACATCTTCAAGAAAATTTTCAGCAATAAATTTAGCTCTTAAAGGATCACCTGGCATCAATACAGTTTTTGCTATTTCTTCTTTACTTTTTGCAGAAATATGTGGTGTTGGAATTGTCATATATACTCCTTTTTTAATAAACAAAAATAGAGACTCTATTAGTCTCGATTTTCTTCTTCTATTTTACTTATTTTATCTACACGTCTTTGATGGCGTCCGCCTTCAAAGTCTGTTGTTGCAAATTCTTCTACAATCATCTTACAAACTTCTGATCCTATAACTCTTGCACCAAGACATAGGACATTAGCATTGTTATGGGCTCTACTCATTTTAGCTGAAAATGGTTCAGAAACACAGGCTGCTCTAATGCCTTTTACTTTATTAGCTGATATGGACATACCAAGACCTGTGCCACAGATAAGGATAGCAAAATCAGCCTCTCCATTGATAACTTTTTCACAAGCTTTTACAGCAAAATCACTGTAATCACAAGAGTTTTTATCATAAGTACCGACATGAATTACTTCATGTCCAAGTTCTTCAAGTTTTTCACTAACGGCAGGTTTTAAATCTATTCCCCCATGATCATTAGCTATTACAAATTTCATGGATCCTCCTTTTAAACTTTGCATTCTAATATAAATATACGTCATCTGTCTTTATATTCAAAGAAGAACTTGACAACTTTTCATTATTAAATATGGTATAATATAACAAATGTGCTTTAAGACTTAACTATTAAGGAGATTATAAATATATGTTTGAATTTAATTTAGATAAACACAAATATAAATACGTTCATTTCATCGGAATAGGTGGTATATCAATGAGTGGACTAGCCCACCTATTGTATGAAAAAGGATATAAAGTTACCGGCTCTGATAGAAGTGAATCAGACACAGTCAAAGTTTTAAAAGACCTTGGAATAGAAGTTTTTATTGGTCAAAAAAAGGAAAATATCAAAAATCCCGACCTAGTAGTTTATACAGACGCAATTGCTGATGATAATGAAGAATTAATTGAAGCTAAAAAGTTAGATGCACCTGTTGTTACAAGAGGTGTATTTTTAGGTGCTCTTATGCGAAATTATAAAAACTCTATAGCAATATCTGGTTCTCACGGAAAATCTACAGCTACAAGTATGATTTCAAAAATCCTTCTACACTCCGATGAGAACCCAACAATTCTATTAGGTGGTAACCTTGATGATATGAAAGGCAATGTTAAAGTTGGAGATGAGGACTTTTTAGTTACAGAAGCTTGTGAATATAAGGGAAATATTAGATACTACTATCCGCAAACCGTTATCATATTAAATATAGATGAAGACCATCTAGACTATTACAAAGACCTAAACGATATAGTTGAAACTTTCAAGGATTATCTTAGAAACCAAGATCAAAATTCAAAAACAATTTTAAACCTAAATGAGGAAAACAATAAGCTAATCATAGATGCAGTCCAAGGAGAATTGATTACTTATGCTCAAGAAAATCCTGATGCGGATTACAATGCAATAAATATTGAATTTGATCAAATTGGAAGACCTAGTTTTGATTTAGTAATGAAAAACGGTGAAATAGAACATTTTAAACTCGGAGTAATCGGTAGACATAACATAAATAATGCTATGGCTTCCATTATAGCAACCCATGAAAATGGTATAGGTATTGAAACTATCAGAAAAAATATTTTAGAATACACTGGCTTAGATAGAAGAATGCAAGTTGTAGGTCTTGTTAAAAATGCTAGAATTATGACCGATTACGGCCACCATCCTTCAGAAATACAAGTAACACTTGATGCACTAGCTGAACATACTAAGGGCAGGTTAATATGTGTATGGCAACCACATACCTATTCACGAACAAAGACATTATTTAATGACTTTTTAAATAGTTTTGATTCTGCTGATGAAATAATTGTAACTGACATATTTGCTGCAAGAGAAAAATTTGATCCTACCATACACTCAAAAGACGTTGTAGATGCCATGGTTAAAAAAGGGTTAAACGCAAAGTACCTAGGAACTTTTGAAGAAGCAAGGGATTATATATATCAAGTTATTAATGATGATGATTTAATTATAACAACTGGATGTGGAAATCCTGATGAACTTGCAAAGATGATTGTAAATGATTATAAAAATTTAGTAAGCATTTAATAAAATATTAAAAAATATCCAGTCCATAAGACAAAAAGCTTATTGGACTGGATATTTTAATCTTGTTCAAGAGCTAGGGAAATAGTCATAGCCTCATCTATTTTATTCATAATATCAGTAGAAAAAGTCCCTATTTTTTCTCTTAGTCTTTTCTTGTCAATGGTTCTTAATTGTTCCATTAATGCAACAGAATTCTTTGGTAGACCATATTTGTTCCCCTTTAATTTTACATGAGTAGGAAGTTTTGCTTTATTCATCTGACTTGTTACAGGCGCTACTATAATTGTTGGCGAATATTTATTGCCTACATCATTTTGAACAACTATTACAGGTCTTACCCCTCCTTGCTCGCTACCGACTACAGGAGAAAGATCTGCATAAAATAAGTCTCCTCTTTTAACTTTCATTTATTTCTCCTAAATAATCGCGACAGCTAATGACATTTCCATTTTTTATGTAGACTCTTTTAACTCTCATAGAAATATTTGTCATTAGTTCATATGAAATTGTTCCTATAAGCTCTGCATCCCTGTCAATATCTCTATAAATTTCAACTTTATCGCCAATTGATACATCTACTCCAGTAACATCAACCATCATTTGATCCATACATACTCTACCTAGTACCCTACAAGCTTTATTGTTTATGTACACTACTCCCCTATTGGAAAACGCTCTGTTGTAACCGTCTGCATAGCCTATAGCAATTGTAGCGACCTTCATATTTTTATCACTTACGAATGTCCTACCATAGCTAATTGGAGTATTCTTTTTAATATATTTTATAAAATGCACGTAGGTATAGAGGTTGAATGTTTTTTCAAGTTCAATCTCGGTATCATTTTTAACTACTTCTGACGGGTATAGTCCGTAAAGAGATATACCTACTCTATTCATGCCTTTAAAAATTTTCTGCCTAATAGTAGCTGCAGAATTAGCTAAATGAATAAATTTAAAATTAAAATCCTCTTTAATTTCATTAATTATCTCATCAAATATTTTCTCCTGCTCAAAAGTAAAGCTATTATCATCTTCATCAGCTGTTGAAAAATGACTAAAAGCAGAAATTATTTCAATATTTTCAAGCTTTTTTATCTCTTTAATTTTATCTATTTCATCTTGTCTAAACCCAATTCTTCCGTGTCCAGTATCTAAAACAAGATGTCCCTTAAGGTTATATCCTAATTTATCTATTTTTTGTGCTAAAGCTAAGTCATAAACAGAGATATCAATATTATTATCTGAACAAATTTTTATGTCATTTAATCCAACATATCCCAAAATTAAAATTGGCTTTTTTATTCCTATTCGTCTTAATAACATTCCTTCGCTTAGCCTTGCCACTGCATAATAGTCGACTATATCTTCGATGTCCTTACATATCACATCAGCTCCTAGTCCATAAGCATTGGCCTTAACTACAGCACAAAATTTTGATTCTTGGCTTAGATTTCTTATTTTAAAGATATTATTTCTAATTTTATCTAAATTTACTTCTAAATATGTTTCTTGCATAACTACCTCAAAAGTTTAATTGCATTTGGTAAATAAGCTATTATGTCACTTGCAATGAGGGACTCTTCGCATAAATCATTTTTTGCCAAATCACCAGCTAAAGAATGAATATACACTCCAAGTTTAGCGGCCGTAAATTCATCTAATACTGGAAGAAGACCTGCAATTACTCCTGTTAAAACATCTCCACTTCCAGCTGTCGCCATCCCTGGATTACCAATTTTATTTACGTACAATTTTTCTCCATCTGTTACAATGGTATTTTCAGATTTTAAAACAAGGATGAGGTCGTATTTTTTGGAAAAATTTTTAGCAAACTCTATCCTATTCTCATTTATTTCCTGAATAGATAGTCCAGTCAACCTAGAAAACTCTTTTAGATGAGGTGTTAAGATTATTTTTTTCTTATGTAATATGGTTTTATCTTTTGAAACTGCGTTTAACCCATCAGCGTCAATTATAATCTTACCTTCAAATTGATCTAAAATTTTTCCTATTAATTTATTTAAACTTGGATCATCCCCCATACCCGGACCTATTGCTAATACATCCTTATCAGTTAAATATTTCTTAATCTGCTTAAATATATTTTCATTATACTTTAAATTATAAGAATCAATAGTTTTTATTATCTGTTCAACAGATTTAATTTGTAAAATATTACTTATAGATTCTGGTACAAGTAGATAGACAAGACCCGCTCCTACTCTCAGAGCTGCTGATGAAGATAAGTAACAAGAACCTGCCATGCCAGATGAACCACCAAGGATAGCTACTTTACCGAAGCTTCCCTTATGACTTTCTTTATTTCTTTGAGGTAATAGATTTATCATAGATTCATCAATTTTAGGTTTTTCTTTATCTTTCGTTATGCATATAGCTACAGCCCTACCTTTATCGTGGGATATAGAAACAAAAGCATCACATACTTGTCCATCTATTAGTATCTCAGGATGATTTTTAACATGAATAACTTCTATCCTGCAATTTTTTATATACGAAATATTTAAGTCATACGCTTTTAATACTGCTTCTTTGAGAGCATATATTCCAGCCAAAGTCTGGTAGGGATTTTCTTTAATGAAAGCATACTCTAGTTCATTTAGGGTGAAGATTTTTTTTAAGAAAGAATCAGTTTTATTTTTTATTTTACTTACTGATACAATATCAATTCCAACCATTACTAGCCTAGCCTTGCAAATATTTTGTTAATTTCTATGTTACTCTTTCCTAAATTTATCTTAAATATGTTAATCTTTTTATAAATATATTTAATTAGTATATTCATTTGAAAAAGGGAAGTGTTTTAACACTCCCTATTCTCCTATCTTTTCTTTTAATAATTTATTGATTTCTTGAGGATTTCCCTTGCCTTTAGTTTTCTTCATAGCTTGGCCAACCAAGAATCCAAAAGCCCTATCCTTGCCGTTTTTAATATCTTCTATTGACTGAGGATTTTCATCAAGAACTTCTTTAACGACATCTTCTAAGAAGGAAGAATCAGAAATCTGAAGCAGATTTCTTTCTTCTGCAAGTTTTTCTGGATCTTCATTAGATGTATAAATTTCTCTAAGAAGTTTTTTTGCAACATTATTGTTGATTTTATTATTTTTTGCAAGATTAATTAGCTTAGCAAAATTTTCTACAGACAGATTCATCTCTTCTGCAGTTTGTTCAGCTTCATTTAGTCTTCTAGATAGTTCAGTTAGTATCCAATTTGCAGTAGTGTTTGGATCATTAACAAATTTTTCTGTTTCTTCAAAAAGACTTGCAAGATTTCTATCATGACTTAAAAGATTTGCATCATATTCAGATAAATTAAAATCTCTCATATATCTTGCTTGTTTTTTGCTTGGTAATTCTGGAAGATTTTCCTTGATATTTTCTATAAACTCATCTGATAGGTAGATATCTGGTATATCTCCATCCGCAGAAAATCTATAATCATTACCAACTTCTTTATTTCTCATATGGATAGTTTTAAGTTCAATATCATCCCATCTTCTAGTTTCTTTTACGCCAACTTCGCTTTTTTCTAGAAGTTCTGTTTGTCTTTTAACTTCATAACTTAGAGCATTTTCTATAGCTTTGATTGAGTTAATATTTTTAATCTCTGCAATTTCTGTCTTTAAGCCTGAATCTTCATCTTTTATATTTACATTTACATCGACACGCATAGAACCTTCTGCCATTATACAGTCTGAAACATCTAAGAATTTAAGTGTTGATGCTAATGTTTCAACAAATTCTCTAGCTTCTTCTGGTGAGGATATATCAGGATCTGTTACTATTTCTATCAAAGGCACACCTGCTCTGTTATAGTCCATTAATACTGTATCATCTTCATTGTGATTAGATTTTCCAGTATCTTCTTCCATATGGATTTCTCTTATATTTATGTGTTTGCCACTAGAAAGTTCCAGATATCCTTCATAGGCATATGGCTTATCGTATTGAGTTAGCTGATAGCCTTTAACAAGGTCAGGATAAAAATATTTTTTCCTATCAACTTTTTGCTCATTTCTAATCTTGCAATTAAAGGCAAGCCCTGCCATAATAGCATATTCTACAGCTCTTTTATTCATTCGAGGTAAAGTGCCCGGATGACCTAGGCAAATAGGACACACATTAGTATTTGGAACTGCTCCGAATTCATTTTTGCAGGAGCAAAACATTTTTGTATCTGTAGATAACTCAACGTGGATCTCTAGACCTATTATTGTTTTAGTTTTCATTTAATCTCCTTAAAAATTCTTCGCCAGCGTTTAATAGTTTGCTGTCTTCGTCTGCATTTGCAATAAATTGCACTGAGCCAGATATACCTTCTCTTACAGGAACAGATAATCCACACATACCTGATAAATTTACGATTACATTAAAACCATCTGATTTAAAGTCACTAAGTGGATCTTTGTATTCATCATTAAGAGCTGGTGGTAGGTTTGTAACTGTTGGGGTAATTATTAGATCGTAGTTTTCAAAAACTTCTTCTAACTCTTTTTTAATTAATGTTCTAATTTTAAGCCCTTGTTTATATACTCTCTGATTATCATCGGCGGAGAGATACATAGTTCCTAGAGCTATTCTTCTTTGAACTTCTTCTCCCAGACCTTTTGATCTAGAATTAATAAATAATTCATCAACTGAACTATACTTATCACTTTGATAACCAAATCTAATACCATCAAATCTTGACATATTAGATGAAACTTCACTAGACATTACAACATTATAAACCTGGTTCGCATACTTAGTGTATTTAAGATTAATTGGAGACAAATCTGCTCCTAGTTTTTTTAATAGATCTAATGCAGAATTGTAATCTTTTTCTACAACTGGATCTAATTCTTTATGAAGATAATCATCCGCTGGTATATATGCTATTTTTTTATCTTTAAAATCATAATCTTCTACATGGTAGGTATAATCATCAAGTCTTACAGTCATATCCATTTCATCTGGACCTTCAATAACTTGTGCAATTTCTCTTATATCGCCAATATTCTTACCAAAAACTGAAACTTGGTCTAATGTATTTGCCATTGATACTACACCATTTCTACTCATCATAGAATATGTTGGTTTGTAACCTAAAATATTACAATAACTTGCTGGACATCTTACTGATCCGCCTGTATCAGTACCTAAGGCCACGAGTACATCACCCTTAGAAACAGCAGCTGCTGATCCTGAAGAAGAACCACCAGTTACCCTACTTTTGTCAACTGGGTTTTTTACAGGGCCATAAAAAGATGTTTTTCCTCTAGCTCCCATAGCAAACTCATCCATATTTGTCTTTGCAATTATAATCGCATCTTCATTTAAAAGATTTTCTATAACCTTGGCATCAAACATTGGTGTGAAATTTTCAAGCATCTTTGAAGCGCAAGTCATATTCATATTTTTATATGATATGTTATCCTTAACTGCAATAGCGATTCCAAAAAGAGAGCCTAATTTTTCGCCCGCTGCAAGCTTTCTATCTAACTCTTTAGCTCTTTTTAAGGAATCATCTTCGTCAAAAGTTATATAGGCATTGTTTTTGTCATTTTTAATTTTTTCTAAAATATTTTTTGTATTTTCTTCTACGCTTATTTCTTTATTTTTATATTTTTCTATAATAGCCTTTATATCCATTATTGCTCCTATAGTTTCCAATCTAATCTAAAATATCCATACTCAGTATCTTTTGCATTTTCTAATGCTTTTGACCTATCTAAAGACTCTTCTACAATATCATCTCTAAAAACTGCATTGTGAGTATTTATATATTCAGTCATTTCCACATCATCTGTATCAACACTAAATATATCCTCGATAAAATCTAAAACTCTATTAAATTTATTAGAAATCATTTCTTTATCTTGATTTTCCAAACTTAAATGGCTCAAGTTATAGATTCTTTCTACTTCTTTTATATCCATCCTATTCTCCTTTTATATCCAACAAAAAATCATATAATTTCTCATCTTCATATATTTCTACACCTAATTGTAGAGCTTTATCCTTTTTTGAACCAGCTTTTTCACCTGCAAGAACAACATCTGTATTTTTCGATACAGAACTTCTGACATTAGCACCGCAATCTTCAAGCATTTTCTTAATATCATCTCTATTATAGCCTTCAATGCTTCCTGTAATTACATAATTTATTCCTTCAAGTTTATTAGAACTTTTATCTTCATTTAACTTATTAATTTTTATTCCCTTAGATAAAAGTATATCTATAGAATCTACTATATTTTTATCATGGAAAAATTCTACTATATTTTCACCGGTTATTTCACCAATATCATCAATTTCCACTAATTGTTCTACTGTAGCCTCTCTAAGTTTATCAAAAGACTTAAATTTATTAGCTAAATCTCTTGCTGTTCTTTCGCCTACATTCGGGATACCAATAGCATAAATAAAAGCATCTAAATCTCTATTTTTACTTTTTTCTATTGAATCAAGCAGGTTTTGTGTTTTCTTTGCTCCAAATCTATCAAGTTTTATTAAATCATCATAGGTTAAATCATAAATATCATATATTTCTTTTACGCCCAATTCTTCTATTAATTGACCGATAGTTTTTTCTGACAAACCTTCAATATCCATGGCATTTCTTGATGAAAAATGAACCATTCTTGCTAGTAGCTGAGGCGTGCAAGAAATAGAATTAGGGCAAATTACATGAACATTTCCCTCGATTAATTCACTGTGACAATATGGACAATATTTAGGTTTCTCAATCTCAATTGTACCTGGTTGATTTTCATCAACTACTCCTAATATTTCTGGAATGACGTCATTTGACCTTCTAATAAAAACATCTGAACCTATTCTTACCTTTTTTCTCTGTATATCATCGTAATTATTTAATGTTGCTCTTGCTACTGTCACCCCTGAAAAATCAACGGGCTCAAGTATTGCGGAAGGAGTAACTTTCCCAGTTCTACCTACATTCCATACAACATCAATAAGTTTTGTTGTAAATTCTTCTGGTTCAAATTTAAAAGCTATTGACCACCTAGGAAATTTATTTGTATATCCTAATACTTCTTGAGTTTTTTTATCATTTATCTTTATGACTACACCATCAGTAAGAACATCTATTGTTTTTCTTTCTTTTTCTATTCTTTCAAGTTCTTCTATTATTTCTTTTAAGCTTTTCACCTTTTTATGATAAGGATGCACATTTAGTTTCATATCCTTTAAAAAGTCTAGAAGTTCTTCTTCATTTTTAAAATCAAGATTATTAGTTGGGATGGCATAAAAATATGCTGTAAGTCGTCTTTTGGCCGTTTCCTTTGTGTCAAGATTACGTATTGCTCCAGCAGCTGCATTCCTTGCGTTTTTAAGCTGAACCTGATTTTCCTTATTGTATCTAGTTAGTTCTGATAAAGGCATCAAAGCCTCGCCCTGAATTTCAAGTAAAGAATTTTCTTTTATAGTAATAGGTATTGACCTTATAGTTTCAGCTTGAGCTTTAACTTCTTCTCCTACAATTCCATTTCCCCTGGTCGCAGCTGTTTTTAATAATCCATCCTCATAAGTTAAATTAATTGTAAGTCCGTCAAACTTATATTCCATTATAAATTCAAGATCTGGAAGTTTATCGCCACTAGTTATTTCATAAGATTCTTTTAATCTATTACATCTTTCAATCCAATCTTTTATTTCATCATAGGACTGAGCCTTATCTTGACTATATAACCTAGTTAAATGATAGTGCTTTTCAAATTTATCAAGAATCTGACCACCAACTCTATTTGTGGGTGAATTTTCTGGAATAAAATCTAGGTCTTTCTCTAAATTAACTAACTTGTTATAAATTTGATCATACTCACCATCTGAAACAAGTGGTTCATCAAGAGTGTAGTAATGATAGTCAAGGTCATTGATTTTTTCTATAAGTTTGTTAAGTTCATCATTTTTATTCATATTTATACCTTTTTTATTGGCGCATAATCTTGGTTAAGTTTTTTTAGTCCTTTTTTATCAAAAGCAATTACTAATTCGTTACCTTCTGGACTCTCCTTAACCTGAACAACCATTCCCCTGCCCCATTTACTATGTTCGACAGTATCCCCAACTTGATAGGTGGAATCGTCTTTCTTTACAGTTTTTTTCTTTAAATCGAGAACTGACTGTCTCGCCTTTTCTCTCATATAGTCCTCATTCATGGCACGCTCATAAGATCTTGAATTATAATTAATAAATTCTTTATTAGAATCTTTTTTAATTAACTCTTTAATTTCATCAATAAAACGAGAAGGTTTATAATAGCTAACCTTTCCATAATTTCTTCTTACTTGAGAGCTTGTCATGAATAATTTTTCTTCAGCACGAGTTATCGCAACATAAAATAATCGTCTCTCTTCTTCAAGGTTTCCTTCATCAAGACTTCTTTTACCAGGAAAAAGACCCTCATCTAGACCAACTATAAAAACTACAGGAAACTCAAGACCCTTTGCTTGATGCATAGTCATTAGTGATACTGACTCAAGGCTTTCTTCAGTTTTATCTATTTCAGAAAGTAGAGATAGATTTTCTAGATAATCTCTTAAACTATCCTCAGGATTTGCTTCTTGATAGTCGGCAGCCGAAGATATAAATTCATTTATATTATCAATCCTCGCCCTGTCTTCCACAAGCAAAGATTTTTCAAGATTTCTTAAATATCCTGTCTTATCAAGAACATCATTAATCAAATCCACAATTCTATATTTATCTACATTTACAAAAATTTCTTCAAGTGGCTTATAGAACTTATCAGCTAGTTTCTTTAACCTATCAGTAAGCAAGACCGAAAAATTAGGGTCTGTTATTAAATCAAGCATTGAAATGCCATGATTTATTGCTATGTTTTCAATCTGTTCTATAGATTTTTCTCCAATGCCTCTTTTAGGCTCATTAATGATTCTTTTTAGACTAACATCATCTTTGCTATTAACCAAGATATTAAGATAGGCAGTTAAATCTTTAATTTCTTTCCTATCATAAAACTTAAGTCCACCTACCACTTTATAATCTATCAAGTTTTTTAGTAAAGCTTCCTCAAAGGGTCTAGATTGAGCATTTGTTCTATAAAGGATAACTATATCACTCTCTTTATAGCCCTCTGAAAGTAATTCTTTTATTTTATCAATAACAAACTTACTTTCCTCACTTTCTACAGATGTTTCTTTGTAGATTATATCTGAACCTTCGTTATTTTCTGTCCATAGATTTTTTTCTTTTCTTTCAAGGTTGTTTGCTATAAGTTCATTTGCTGCATTTAAAATCTTTGATGTTGACCTATAGTTTTGCTCTAATTTTATAGTTTTACAGTTTGGAAAATCTTTTTCAAAATTTAAGATATTTCTAATATCTGCTCCCCTAAAAGAATATATTGATTGGTCAGCATCACCTACTGCAACTACATTTTGATTTTTTCCCGCTATAAATTTGATTAATTCATATTGAGAATTATTTGTATCTTGAAACTCATCAACAAAAATATAATCGAACTTATCTTGATAATATCTTAGTGTTTCCCTGTCCTCATTAAATAGTTCCAAGGCTTTTTCAATCAAGTCATCAAAATCTAAAGCGTTATATTCAAATTTCTTTTTTTCATATTTTTTGAAAATCTCGGCAATTTCATCTGCATTTTGCAGATAAAAATTCATTTTTAAAAAATCCTCAGGACTTAAAGACTTGTTTTTTGCATTAGAAATCACACTTTGGGCTACTCTTGGATTTATATCATCCTTATATCCCAAATCTTTTATAATATCTCTTATTAGTGTTCTCTGATCTTGACTATCATAGATTGTAAAATTATTTGAATAACCTATTTTATCTATGTTCATCCTTAATATCCTTGCGCATATGGAATGGAATGTACCAATCCATAAATAGGATACGTCCATATCAAGTAATTCACTAACTCTTTCTTTCATTTCATTAGCGGCCTTGTTGGTAAAGGTTATGGCTAATATATTTCTAGGATCTACAGATTCCTCTTGTATTTTATAGGCAATACTAGATGTCAAGACTGAAGTTTTCCCGCTACCTGCTCCTGCTAAAACCAATAAAGGGCCATTTCTATGTAATACAGCTTCTTTTTGCCTATTATTTAACCTATCTAAATTCATCTACACATCCTTCCTTAACCTTTTCATTATACCGCAAAAAAAAGAGTAAGTTAGCTTACTCTTTTGATTCTTTTAAATCCTTCTCAATAAGTTTTTCAAGAACTAGATCATATCCACCAGCACCATAATTTAAAGATCTATTTACTCTTGATATAGTTGCTGTTGAAGCTCCTGTTTCTTCTTCTATTACTGAGTATGTTTTTCTTATTTTTAATAATTTTGCTACATGTAATCTTTGTGAAATTGATTGAATTTCTCTAGCTGTACATATATCTGTAAAAAATTGGTAACATTCCTCAACATCTTTAAGCATTAATATAGCTTCAAATAGTTCGTCTGCTTCTTTTGTTCTTAGTTTTGATTCTGTCATTTTCTACTCCTTATATTATTTTTTCTATAATTTTTTTGCACAAGTTCTCATTTCTTGCTAAAAGTGGGCCGTGCAAGTATGTGCCAATAGTATTTTTATATATAAAACCTTCTGTTTTATCTTCTCCATTATTTCCATTGCCTTCTATTACTATACCAAAAGGCGTTTGATTAGTTGCCAAAAATGTCCTTCCACCATGATTTTCAAAACCAAGGCATACCTCATTAAAACTTTCAACATCTATTTTAATTTGACCAGTAAAACGTTGTTTAGAATCTTGATTTATTGTGTAATGGTCAAAAATATTAAGGCCATCTAGTTTTTGTCCATCAGCGCTATAGTAATATTTGCCTAGGAGTTGATATCCTCCACACACAGCAATAAATAGTCCATCATTTTCTATATATTTGACAAGTTCGTCTTTCTTTCTAATTAAATCGTCTTTAACTATGTTTTGTTCGTAATCTTGCCCACCTCCAAAAAACACGAAATCATAATCTTTAGCCTTAAAGTCATCCCCTATAGAAATAATTTTTCTTTCAGACATTATTCCTCTTTTTTTAAGTTCGTACTCAAAAGCCATAAGATTGCCTACATCGCCATAAGTATTTAGTAAATTTCCGTATAAGTGGCATATTCTTATCTTTCTTATAAGGCAAGCACCTCCCTTAACCTAAGCATAGCTGTATAAGTTGATAAAATATAGATATTTTCAGTGTGAGCATTTTTAATTATATCGTAAATCTCCACCTCATAATCAAATTCTTTTATATCTCCATCATATATATCAGCTATCTCTAGTCTTCTTTTCATATCTGCTTTTCTTTTTCCAGACACATAAACATCTTTAATATTTAAGCTACTTAAATTTTCATAATAAGAATCGTAAATCCAACTTACATCTAGTCCGTCTGCATAATTATCATTTAATAAACAAACTAAACTTATTGGCTCTTTTTCTAATCTTATCAAATCTATAACTTGATTAAGTCCAGTAGGATTTTTAACTAAGTTTATTATAATATTTTTATCATATAACTTTATATTCTCTTGTCTACCAAAAACATTTTTTTGTTTTTTTAATCCACTTTTAATTTCTTCATAGGATAACCCTAATTCATAAGCTACAGACACTGCAGTCAAGGCATTGTAAACATTATAGATCCCACCAACATTTACTTCAAATGACTTTCCATCTATAAAAAACTTTGAATAATTTGGGTTAAGACTTGTAATCTTATCTATTTTATACTTAATCTCAGGAGATTTGAAATCACAATTAGGACATGAAAAATCTCCCAATGATGAATAATTTACGGTCCTATATTTTAGAACACTGTGACACTTCGGACAAACAATCCCATCAGAATTAAATTCGGCGTCCATATCATAATTTAGATTTCTGTCTTCTCTAATTGCATAGTAAGTTGGTTCAAACTTTTTTAGATCTTCATAAGAAAAAATCGGCAGATCACCGTTAGCTATTATTTTAGCTTCGGGCATCAGGTCAATTCCCTCAATAATTTTATCTAATATATTATATATTTCACCAAACCTATCCATTTGATCTCTAAATATATTTGTTAGGGCAATATAATCTGCTTTGAGATATTCACCAATCCTAACCAAGTTAGCTTCATCAACTTCAAGAACAGCTATAGTTTCTTCATTAGTAGGATTATCTAATAAAGTTGTGATAATTCCCTGAATCATATTTGATCCTGATTCATTGGTTAAAACTACAGTGAAATGCTCCCTTAATATAGAAACTAAAAAGTGAGTTGTCATTGTTTTACCATTTGTACCAGTTACAAAAATAAATTTTGTATTTTTTGATAACTCCTTCAATATATCCTTGTCTAATTTATAGGCAACATAACCTGGTAGAGATGTGGCTTTTCTATTTAATAGTTTTAATATATTTCTAATTGATTTTGCTAATACTTTAACCCATTTGCTTTTTAAACTCATACCAATATTATATACCTTTTTTACGAATATTTCAAAATTAATAAACTATTTCAAAGTCACTCTCATATTCTTTGATAGCTGCTTCATCTATTTCTTTACTTTCAATTCTAGCAAAGTTTATATTTTCAATACCTTCAAAAAATTTATAGATATTATTCCCGTTTCCTTGAATATAAACTTCTACATTTCCATCATACAGATTTCTAACTGTTCCAGTCAAACCCAACTTATCTGCAAGCATTTTTACTTGAAATCTAAACCCTACTCCCTGAACTCTTCCTTTAAAAATAATATGGTATCTTTTCATATTTACTCCTTGTCTTTATTATACTTGACAAAGATATCTAGTTAAATATAATCTTAGTATACACCCCCTGGGGGTATGAAAGGAGGTTTAATGAAAAAAAGATTTGACGTTTATGGGATGACTTGTGCATCATGTCAGGCAGCCGTTGATAGAGCTATTAGAAAACTTGGTGTTAATGATGTAAATGTTAATCTTATAAATGAATCAATGAGTGTTGACTATAATGAAGATAAGATATCTGTTGAAGATATTATAAATGCCGTTTCTAAGGCAGGTTATGAAGCAAGCCTTAAAGATAAGAAGAAAAATTCAAATAATGACTTAAAAGAAATTGAAGAAGATAACACTAAATTTAGGCTTAAAATATCATTTTTCTTTATGGTAATTCTCATGTATGTTGCTATGGGACCAATGATAGGTTTACCTATTTTCGAAATATTTAAGGGAAGTAAAGGTGCTATAAACAATGCTTTTGTACAGTTTCTTCTAACAATTCCTATAATATTTACAAATAGAAAATTTTTCATATCAGGTTTTAAATCACTTGCAAATAGAAATCCTAATATGGATACCCTTGTTGCTCTTGGATCATCATCGGCACTAGTTTATGGCATTTTTGTTATAATGAGAATGGCTTATGCAGCAGGATTTTCTGACTTTGAGACAATAGATTCATATAGACATAATCTTTACTTTGAGTCTTCTGCAATGATTCTAACTCTAATCACACTAGGCAAGTATTTTGAAGCAAGGAGTAAGGGAGAAACCAAAGCTTCTTTAAAAAATCTCATGGACTTATCACCAGACAAAGCAATAGTCATTAGGGATGATACTGAAGTTGAGATTGCAACAGAAGACATTGTTAAGGGCGATGTTATCGTTATAAGACCAGGTGAAAGAATACCAGTAGATGGCAAAATAATAGAAGGCTCGTCCCTAGTTGATGAATCAGCAATTACAGGCGAATCCATTCCAATAAATAAAAATATTGGTGATGAGGTTATTTCCGCTACAATTAATGTACAAGGTTCATTTAAATTTACAGCGACAAGAGTAGGTGAAGATACTACATTGGCACAAATAATTAATCTAGTAAATGAAGCTAATGAAACAAAAGCCCCTATAGCAAAACTTGCCGATAAAATATCTGCAGTTTTTGTACCAGCAGTAATAGCAATTTCTATAGTTACTTTTATTATTTGGTACATTTTTACTAAAGATTTTGAATTTTCCCTAAACCTTATGATATCTGTTCTTGTTATATCATGTCCTTGTGCTCTCGGTCTTGCAACTCCTATGGCAATCATGGTTGCAACGGGAAAATCTGCTGAACTCGGTCTTTTATTTAAAAATGCTGAAAGTTTAGAAAACCTGCACAAGGTTGACACAATATTGCTAGATAAAACAGGTACTATAACCGAAGGAAGGCCTGTTGTTACAGATGTAATTACTGATCTAGATGAAAATTATTTCCTAGAAATAGCAGCATCTTTAGAAAATCTATCCGAACATCCCCTATCTGATGCTATAAAAACCTACGCTAGTGAAAAGAAAAGTAAAATTTTAACTGTTGATAACTTTGAGTCAGTTGTAGGAAAAGGTATAAAAGGAAAAATAAATAATAAACTTTACTATGCAGGCAACTTAAGACTTATAGAAGAAAATGGAATAAAGCTAAATGATTACAAAAACTTGAGTGAAGACCTATCTAAAGATGGGAAGACTTCAATGTATTTTGCTAATGATAGAGAAGTAATCGGTATAATTTCTGCAAAAGATTTAGAAAAAGAATCTTCAAAAATCGCAATAGATTTGCTAAAAAATGAAGGATTTGAAGTAACAATGGTTACTGGAGATAACGAGATCACAGCCGAAGCTATTAGAAAAAAACTAAATATTGATAAAAAATTTGCTGAAGTACTACCTCAAGATAAAGATAAGGTAGTCAATAAATTGCAAAAAGATGGTAAAAAAGTTGCTATGGTAGGTGATGGCATTAATGATGCTCCAGCCCTCGTTAGATCTGATATTGGTCTAGCCATAGGAAAAGGATCAGATATTGCTATAGACTCAGCTGATGTAGTTTTAGTTAAAAATAGTCTTCTAGACCTTGTAAAATCAATTGACCTATCCAGAGCAACAATAAAAACTATAAGGGAAAACTTGTTTTGGGCTTTCTTTTATAACGTAATATTAATACCTCTTGCTGCAGGAGTATTTTATCCAAAGTTTGGACTTAAATTAAATCCTATGTTTGCAGCCTTTGCCATGAGTTTATCATCAGTCTTCGTATGTTTAAACTCA
>QWCE01001560.1_pt1 | contig 33564 bp, 25 predicted proteins | sample 1972531 | NCBI WGS metagenome assembly QWCE01 (sample SAMN09866716, study PRJNA288562) | Human gut metagenome isolate term4_stool, whole genome shotgun sequencing... | reverse complement strand
CCGACATAGGAATTGCAGGATGGATAGTGGGAGCAGACATAAACCTGTCCGCCATGAGAATGCGTTCCATATACAAAGGATGCATCTCTTAATATTGCTGTTCCGCCGCAGTAAGGGCAGCGGATGATTTTTGGTTTCTTCATCTGTTTTCACCTCGCTTGTACATACACGATACGTAACGTGTACGTGAATAACCAGTACGTACTGTATACTTATATTGTAAGTAAGCAGGTGATGAATTCCCATAGGACACAAGCCGATACTGGTCCCAGATTCGGACTAAATGGCACGAATCCCCATTTTTCAGATGCTGGGATAGAAAATTGCCCGGATGAGCGGGAATAAGCCGCTGTCTGTGAAACGTGGATAATTAACCGGTGTAAAGATGAACTTCTCACAGAAAATCCGTAGCAGGAATAAGCTGATCAGTACCAGACAGAGCAGGTAAGTGTTCCTGCGCCTTCTGGTCCATGGCTTTTTCGGACGGAATTTCACATACAGGACAAAAATCATGGGAATAAAGATCAGGTTCGTAAAGACCTGATCGATATATTGGATGATTGAAATTACGTTTAACATAGGCAGTGCCTCCTTTCTTTACATATCCTGTACGTATAAGAGCCTGAAAGTGCAACTTTTTGTTACCAGTCATATTGCTGGTTCTCCTGAAGCCGGAGCAGTGCCGGAATGGGACATGGCTTTAAAGGCAGCTTCTGAGCGGCCAGATAGGGCAGATAAAGCTCTGTAAAAGCAGCAATGCTCATGCTTCCGGTACATTCGGTTGGCTCCGGTATCCGGGGAAACAAAAGCGCTGCATCTGAAAGAGGGAGGATGCAGGGGCTTCCCGTTTCATCCGGATGGAATAAAAAGCCAGAGTTCTCACAGCTTTCCTGTGCGTTACAAGTGCGGCACCAGACGTAGATACAGGAGTGCCAGTTCCCTTCACAGAGGTTCAGAAAATGACGGATGTGCTTGGCATCTGTCTTGCAGTGGGGGTGTTTCATATTCATCACCTACTAAAGAAGCAGGCAGTTCCATGTGGGAGCTGCCTGCAGGAGTCTTCGTTATGAGTTACTGATGTTTCTTTTTGCGTTTGAAGTAAACGATGCCCAGGACACTTGCACCTGCAAGTGCAGCTATGGCGATTCCGGCATACAGGAGAAGCGGCGTCTCATCGCCGGTCTTTACAGGCGGAGCTACCGGAGGCGTCTCCGGTTCTTTCGAAAGCTCCGTCATGTGTACGGTCTGACCTTCATCCTTCAGATCCTCATGGGAAGCAATCTCATGCTCGGTTTTTCCGTCTGTATAGTAGAGCTTTTCAAAGACAACCACATCCTGTCCGGCAAGAGCAGAAGCGTCGAAGGTAAAGGTAACTTCCACAGAGCCGCCAGCTTTTTCTGCTTTAAATTCTGCCTGAGCGGTAACTGGTTTTCCGTCTTTTAACAAAGCCTCTCCGGTTTCCTTATTCATCAGGGTTCCGATGACTTTGTACTCAGATCCAGGCATCAGACCATGATAAGTGACCGTATCTACGATAGTCGCTTCCTTGGAAGCAGAGACATCCTGATCCCCGTCACTGCCGTCTTTGGCTGTGGTTTTGATTTCCGGGAAGTAGATGGTCTGGTTGGCATCTTTGATGTCCGCATGTACCGCTACTTCGTGATCTTCAAAAGTCATTGTTTCAAATGCCACGAGCGTTTTTCCGGAAAGTGCAGAGGCATCAAAGGTAAAGGAAAGCTCTACGCTGCCGTTAGCTTCTTCCGGAGTGAAACTTGTTTCTGCAGTCACAGCTTTGCCATCCACATCGAAAGGTTTTTCGGTTTCCGCATCCATGAGTGTTCCTGTCAGCTTGTACTCTTTGCCTGGGATCAGGTTTTTGTATTCCACAAGGTCTGTAAGCGTCAGTTCTTTTTCCGGTTTTGCATAGTGTGTGCCGGAAGCAGCATCTGTTGCAGTGGTTTTGATTTCCGGGAAGTAAATAGTCTGTCCTTCATCCGCAATGTCTGTGTGTACGGCAACTTCCTTGTCTTTGTAAGCCAGGGATTCAAAGACAACTACTGTTTTCCCTTTTAAGGAGCTGGCATCAAAGGTAAAGGTAACATCTACCGTACCAGCGGATTCTTTTGGCTTGAAGGATGCTTTTGCTGTCACCGGTTTTCCGTCTGCTTCGACTGGTTTCTTTGTTTCTTTATCTATCAGAGTTCCAGTCACTTCATATTTCTGGTTAGGAACCAGCCCCTTAAAGGAAACCGTATCCACCAGCGTGATTTCTTCCTTTGCACAGGAAATATTGGAGTTCGTGTCCGCATCTTTCGCAGTAGTCTTGATTTCCGGGAAATAGATGGTCTGGTCTTCATCGTTGATGTCGGTATGGACTGCAAGTTGCATCTCATCCTGATATAATTCCTCGAAGACAACGGTTGTTTTTCCCTTTAAGGAAGTTGCATCAAAGGTAAAGGTTACTTTGACGGAGCCGGAGGATTTCTTTGCAGTAAATTCAGTTTCAGAAATCACCGGTTTTTCATCCACAAGGATTGGTTCCCCGGTTTTTTTATCCATTAAGGTTCCAGTCAGTTTGTATTTCTGGCCCTTTTTCAGTCCTTCGTATTCCACAACGTCTTCAATGGTCACTTCTTTTGCCGGCTGGCTCATGTGTGTACCGGTCTCGGCATCCAGAGCAGTCGTGCCGATCTCAATGGCATCATCGGTCAGAGTTCCAACCTGTATCAGAACAGAATCCTTATAAACCTTGACTTCAAAGGTTAAAAGATCCATGCCTTTGTTGGAATCACAACGCTGTTCCGCCAGAGTGTAAGTATCGTAAATGAGAGCGCCTTTGGAATCATCCGGTTTGGAGGTGCCGAACCAGATGCCGTCTTCCGAAGACTCACCCCGGTTGGTATTTGCGGTATGTTTGTTCCATTTGGAGGAAGTGCTGGCATAACCGTTGGCATCTGTCACAATCACATGGCTTTCGCCTGTTGTTTTGGAAGTGATCTTAAATGGCACATTTGCCAGACGGTTCTGGCTGCCGTCAGCAATCTTGACAAATTCCAGATCCCCGCGGATGACCTGATTGGAGATGGAATTGTCTTTTGCAGTCAGTTCCACGATTTTTCCCTGTTCTGTGATGTCAAATTCTACAGAGATCTTTCCGCTGTTCAGATAACCGGAAGGTGCAGTTGTTTCATCCACACGGTAATGTCCGAATGGGAGAGCATCTTTTGCAGTTGCAGCAGAACCGGATTTATCGGCAGTAAGTGTAAGGACAACCTGATCTTTCGTGTAGGATGTTCCGTCTACTAATACCGGATTTTCATTTAACGTAGTGATCGCAAAGACAGTACCTTCCAAAGTGGCAGAACCCTGCGGTTTTGCTTCTCCGGTCTCGCTGTCACGTTTCTGGATCTTCACTCCGCCACGGATGACAGATTCTTCTATGGTAGAAGACTGGTATACCGAAACCATTTCCTGCTTACCGTCACCTGTAATTTTCTGTACGAAGACAGTTGGATTGAGCTGGTATCCGGCAGGGGCTTTGCTTTCCTGTACCGTTATGGTACCGAGCGGAAGACAGACGGTCTTGCCATCACTGGTATAGTAAAAGGCATCGCCGCTTACAAAGGAATCTTTGGTAAAATGCATCTTTCCGGAAACATCTGTTTTTAATACCCAGGTACGTGCCGGTTTCTTTCCAGCTTCCGCAGGATCACTGTCAGACTGCTCGGTATAGAACTTGACTGTAAATTCTGCGTTTGCAAGGGAAGCTGCTCCCTGTGGGGAGGCTTTCTTTGTTTCGGCATCCAGCTTTTCAAGCACCAGATTCATGGGATTATTCTGCGGAATATCTGTTACGTTTGCAGCAGAAGTCTGTTCTGCTTTTACGGTGACTTTGTGAGCTTTGGTGTCTACAATGTAGCCTTTGGAAGCAGAGAGCTCTTTTATGGTATAATCGCCTTCCTCCAGTTCGCCGGATCTGGCATACCCGTTTTCATCAGTGGTCAGTTTCTGGATGAGCTTCTCACCCTGATAGATCCCATACACAGCACCCTTTAAGCTGTAATTCGGATTCCCGTCCGATACGCTTCCGTTGGCAGAAGATTTTTTCAGTTCGATCCAGCCGTTTGGAACCTGATACCAGCTTCCGGCAATGGTCTGGCTGCCCTGTCCCGGAACGATGAATGCCCGGAAGCCTTCCGGCGGGTTCGGAAGTCCCTGAATGGCACTGGCTACTTCCAGTGCTTTATCAATATAGGACTGCGGGGCGCCATGGAAAGCTCCGGTGTCAGCGGAATTACCGGCATAGATGTAAGCGACAACCAGATGTCCGATGACATAGCTGTTATCATCACTCCAGCCACTGAAATATTTATCCTTGACGACTTTATCGTAGCCGTAACCGCCGTTTAAGTAGTAGAGCGCTTTTCTGAGCGGGGAGTTCTGGCTTAAAAGGTCATAGGAATAGGAACCAGAGGAAGGTGTTTTCTTCAGTGGTTCCACGCAGTAGGCAGTATTGCTCCCGTCAAAGCTCATGCGGGAGGTAAAATAGCTGCCGTAAGGGATATTGGCACCTGCCTTATAGCTGATGGTGCCGTCGGCTGCATGAACCGGAAAACTGCCGGAAAACAATGCGCCGACTGCGACAAGGACTGCCAGCAGCATAGCCAGCGTCCGTCTGGTATAGGATTTGTATGTCTGTAACATAAGTCTCCTCCTTCTTGAAGTTCAAATGAAAAGGGCAGCGTCAGTGCTGCCAAAAGTTACACAGCCTGTTTCTTCTGTTTCGCAAGGATTTCCAGAAGCTCCTGCCGATCTGTGGTAATCAGCTCCTTTTCCAGATTGGAAGCCTTAAATTCCACAGTGATGTTATTGTTGTTGGTTGAGATCAGACCGTTGCCCCGCTGGAAATGGGTGATGTTCATTACTTCTGTTTCCGATAGATGCAGGATAGTCTTCACCCGCTGTGCCTCTTCATCCTCCATGTTCAGGATAATCTTGGTCTTGCAGTTATTGATGATACCCTTGCCGTACTTCCCGTCATCCAGAGCAAAGAAGTCGTTTAAATCCTGTGTGGCAAAGATGCCGGCTCCGGAGTAAGCACGGATGATCTTGGCAATCTCCAGTACGAATTCCGCTGCAAGCCGGTTGCTGGATGCACCGATGAGCTGCCAGACCTCATCGACAAAGATGGCTTTCTCTTCGGTACGGTTTTCCTTCGCTTTATCCCAGACATAATCCAGGGCAACGAACATGCCGACCGTTAAAAGATCGCTGGAACCGGTCAGTTCGGAGATATCCAGTACCGTATATTTATTGGTCAGGTCCACATTGGTCTGCTGGTTAAAGGAAGAAGCAGAACCGTGAACCAGGCGGTTCAGGATATGAGCCAGACGTTTGGTATCCTCGCTTTCCAGCAGGACATTGTAGACATCCTCCAGAATGGGCATCTTTTTGTACTGCTCCGGATGCTGCGGATCTGTCAGGGATTCATTTTTATGTGTAATCCCTTTTCTGGCATAGGTTTTGATTAGGGCTTCATCCAGAAGCTGCTTCTCCTCATGGGACATATCCGGGATCAGCAGACTGAAGAAGATGTGAAGCCTTTGGATCTTGCCTGCCAGTGCGGAGGCATCCAGTGTCGGTCCGTCCAGCAGTTCATTTACAGAATTGTCTACCTTCCGGATTTCCATGATGTTGATACAGTTCTTACTGGCAGGAGAGATCTGGATAAATTCTCCGCCGACATTCCTTGCAGCCCGGTAAAATTCGTGTCCCTTTAGCGGAGCGATGATGAACACCTGGATGCCTTTTCTTCGCATCCTTAGTGCCATGGTCTGCATGGTGAAGGTCTTTCCTGCTCCCGAACAGCCTAAGATACAGATGTTGCTGTTCTTGTACTGCCTGGAATCAAAGATATCCGCAATGACCAGGGAATTGTTATGCTTGTTTACCCCAAAGAGGATTCCGTTATCATCGCAGATACTGTAGCTGACGAAGGGATAGCAGCTTGCCGCCCCGGAAGTCAGTACGTTCCGCTTGGACAGCTTAAAAAGCTTCTTGTCCAGATTTGCCAGCGGCAGAGAGGATAAAAATCCCTGCTCCTGTAAAAAGTAGCAGGAGTGTAAGTTCATATCCTGCGAGATCAGGAGCTTTTTCATTTCCTGAATCCGCCACTGCAGTTCTTCCAACGTGGAAGCAGTAATGGTGATGAGAAGATTCATGTAATAGAAATCTTCGTTGTTGGCAAGTCCCTGCTTCAGAAAATATCCGGAGCGGATGGCAGAATCCAGATCGTCATAATCAGTGTTGGTATCGGACGCATCCTTTAATTTGGAACGGTTGATACGGATCTGCTGACCGAGACGCTGCTGAATCTTGTCCTTTGGCTGTTTCTGGAGAAAGAAATCAATATCAATCCCTTCCCCGGCATTGACAAGGAGTGACAGCCATCCGGGAGTTACCCGGTTTTTGTAGCCGTCAGACGGCACAAGCAGGTAGGAATGGTAAAGCCCATTGATCTGCACATAATGGGAGTGCTTGAAATCCACACTTTCCGGTGCGAGAAACTCGTTGATCCGGATGTGATCCAGTTCCTCCATGCGATTTTCCTTTGTATAGGCGGACAGTACAGTGCTGATCCGGTTCGAAAGCGGAACCTCCGTACAAAGGGTACGGTTTAAAAGGGTGTAGAGAACATCCGTAGTAAATTCATCCTCATTGTCATGGGAGACCACTTCATTCCCGCACTGGTATAGAAAGGTTTTGGCGGTCTGGGAGGCTGTCTCAAGAGCAGCAAGGATTTCCCGTTCCTCTTCCTTTCGGTTTGCGTTGAATGGTTCATATTCAAAGATCAGAAAGAACCGTCTGGATACTGCTTCTCTGGAACTTAAGTTCTGGACAAACTGGATGTAGTCACGCTGCAGTTCCTGACAGTGGGGATCGGTTTCCCGCTCCAGCTCCAGCTGGGACTGCTCCAGATGCTTATTGATGTCTGCTTTTTTGGAGATCATCTTGATCTGGAGTTTGACAGGGCTGATCTTTAAGTAACTGATAAAGCTGTAGATAATGCCCTGCTGTTCCCTGGCACTTCGAAGCAGAAAGTTGATTGGTTCAATCTCCAGGATCTTCACGTACCGTCCGTCTGTGGTATAGACGATTCCGTTTGCGATTTTTTCCACCGGAAGATAATCCTCCAAGGTCTGGTCTTTCTTTCGCTTTTTCCGGGAAACGGGTTTTGACGTGGCAGATGAGGTGTCCTCCTTGGAAACCACCTTTTTTTTCTGCTCTTTTTTTGCAGCCCGCTTTTCGGAAACTGCCCGTTTTTCTTCCTCCTTTCGTCTCCGGGCTTCCGTTTTTTTCTGTATTTTTATCTGTTTCGCCGCCTCTTTTTTCTGTCGGCTGGCTTCTTTCTGCTCCCACTTCAGATAACGGATATCTTCCTTTGCCTGTTTTTTGATGCCCCGCTTGGTGGAGGTATCAAACTGCCGGTGTTCTTTTTTTTTACTTTTTGGCGGAGCTGGTGCGTCCGGTTCAGACTGTGGGGGAGCCGATGCCATTACTTTGGAAGGCTCTGCCATTTTTTCTGCTTTCCGGTGTTTCTTTGTCTTTGGCTCTTTGAAACGTGGTTTCCTGCGTGGCTTTCCTTCCGGAAGACTGTCGGACCTCCAGATTACCCTGCGGTTCACTACAAAACGCAGGGCATTCATCAAAAAGGCAGTGATGCTCTCCCCGCCGATTCCAATCAGGGCTACCATTGCCGCTGGAAGTGCGGTCATGCAGAGAATGATGATGCGGGCAGTCAGGGACAGCGGCAGGTGGAAAACAGGGATACCGATTGCCAGGGAAAGAACAATGCTTTCTATGGCATTGCGGATGTCAAAAGTTCCGTTTAGGATCTTGCCTTTCTCAATGAAGTTGGAAGGGATAAAGGAAACCGGTGTTTCTTCTGGCTGTGTCATGGCTGCACCTCCTTTTTCGTATCTTTCGCATCTTCGGAAGGCACAGAGGCACTGCCGGATTCTGTGTCCGGAGCTTCCGGGCTGTCAGAAGTATCCGGATACCCGCCTTCCTGCAGGTGTTCAATGTCCTGCGAAGTCAGGGACGGCAGGGAATCATCGGTTTGCTTTTCGTAAACAGTCGTATCTGCAGAGACCTGTACCCCGTCTTCTCCAAATAAAAACACACCCGTCGGGGTGTGATAGGTAACCGGAAGCGTATCCTGATCGGAAAGTGAAAACATCAGGCAGACGGTTGTTTCGGTAGGGTAGCTGGTTTTTTCCGGCAGGAAGGTGATGCTTGTCTGTTCTTTTTTGACATACTCTTTTAGGTAGACAGGAAACTGCCCTTTGAGAGAAGCAATCTGGCTGTCGGAGAAAAATGCTTTTAAAGCATCAAAATCCAGATATTCCGGCATGGGGGTATCAGAATTTGTTTCTGTTGTTTCCTTTGCCGGTTCCCTGCCTTTGTTTCCGGAAGCTTCTTTTTTCTGGCTTTTCCAGAAACTGGGGAGAACCAGTCCGGCAAGCAGCAGAAACAGCATCAGAAAAATGGAAAGAATCACTTTTGTTCTGTTCATAATGGCTCCTTTATTTTTTGTCGAAGATCCAGTAGGCATTTGCCGTAGCATGGATTTCCGACATCATATCAAATTCACGGTTAATATAGTTCTTTGCGTCACTGTCATTGGGATCATTGACCAGTACCTTGCCGTTTGCCGTAACACCTCGGAGTACGATGAAGTGTCCGCCGCTGGTGAAAAGTCCTGCCCGCTGAGAGGAGATGACCGGACAGCCTTCGGAGAGTGCCTGAAGTACCGTATTGGCATTGCTGGTCTGTGTGACGCTGCCACAGCCGAAATGACTGGCTGCAGCCTGAAAGTAGCTCCAGTAGGTTCCAACTCCCGGCTTGTAATAGGAATTCCCGCACCATGCCACCGCATCCGGAGGGGTAATGGTATTCCCGGTCAGGTAGCTGGCGATCATGGCAAAGCTGGTAGGCCCGCAGCCGGAAGATGCGATGGAGCCGCCGCCATAAGGAATGTTCCCGTAATCGGTCTGGAGATAGTGCGGAATCTGCATTCCGTTTGCCGGATAGCTTCCGCCGGTATTGGTAATCTGATAATACCGGAGAACATGCTCCACATATTCCTTGTCCCCATACCGGTCATAATGCCAGTTCGGACGGGCACACATCATATCCGAATAAGCAATGGCGTTTTCTTTGGTATAACCGCCGTCACGTTCCATTGCCCAGTCGATATAGCCGGAGCCGTAATTGTAACCCTGAAGCGCCAGCTTGATGCGGTCCAGGTCGGTAGGTCCGGTACATCCTGCTTTATCCAGTGCATACTTTAATTCCTGAATCCCACATTCGATGGAATAAGCAGGATCGGTGATGCCGTTGGGGACATGGGGGTATTTCTTATTAAAGCCGCCTTCTGCCGCCTGCATGGGATCGCTTCCACGCCCGCCGCTTTCCTGCATCATGACTGCCATGAGGAGTTCCACATAAGCTTCCATGCCGTATTTCTGTGCGACCTGCTGGATGGTAGCCCGGTAAGCCAGCACCTCATCGCTGACACCTACCGCCATGGCAAGACCGGAAGCGGAGCCGCCAAAGAACATGGTCAGGTTTTCCACATAACTGTCTGCCGTTTTTTTCTGCTTATCGGTCAGATGAAAGACGTGATCTGCAAAGTAGGCATCTCCGGCATAGCTGACCGTGTAGGTATGGCGGGTAAAAGTAACCTTTCTGGGTGGTGCATTTTCCTCTTCCGCCGGAACTTCCACCGTGGCCGTTTCTGAAGTAACGTCATAAGAAAAAAGCCCGTCCTCGTTTTCCCGGATCAGGCTTTTGAGTTTGCTGATATTTATATTTTTATAGTCATCCTGGCTGGCACAAAACTGTGCGATGAGCTGGTTCGCATTTACGATGATACTGGAAGCGTAAGGATCGCTGATAGAGGCAGTATCTCCTTCCGGGAGTCTGGCAATTTCCGCATTGATCTTAGCAAGCAGTGCATCATGGCTTTCCTGAAGCACCTCCACGATTGCCTGATTGGAAGCCCGGATATTTTCACTGATTACCGTGTTGCTGGTCAGTGCTCCGGTATTTTCAGAGAGGTCTCCGAAGACGAGTCCCGGAAGCATGACAAGGAACAGAATGGGAAGCATCAGTACACCGCCGACGGCTGCTCCAGTTTTCGCAAGGGTGCGCCTGTGCCGGAATACTGTACCGATGACAGCAAGAGGACTGCCCATCAAGGCTGTTTTTGGCATGTTACATACGCTCCTTTCGCTGTGGGGCTGGCGGCAGTTTCTGGACAATGGATTCATTGTAGGCTACTTTGCCGCTGCCGGAAGTATATGGTGTTTTTTCGACCGTATCCTGTGCATACTGCTTGTACCAGGTGGAACCATCCACGGACTGTACCGTAGAGTAGGAGCCCTGAGTAGGAGCTGCATACTGGTCGGCATGGTACAGGGCAAAATCCCGGTTTCCGGAGCTTCCGGTTTCGGTACCGGTGATCCTTCCGCCACCGATTTCTACATTATCATAGGAAGAACCGCCGCCCGGATTGATGCCCATATAGGAAGTAAAGGCTTTCTGTGCGTCTGCTCCCTTGATGGAACCTACCTGACCGTAATTTCCCTGTGCAATGTTGCTGATGACCTGATTGGCAAAGTCTCCGCCTTTGTTCAGGGATGACTGGTAGAGCATGTTTCCGATACTGCTGTGTTCGGTATAACCGGTTGCGGAATTGACCGCTTCTCTTTGTACCTGTCTTCCCACTGCCCCGGCAAGCCCGCCGGATAGGAAGCTTCCTGCGACAGCCGCACTTCCGGGAGAAGAGGCTTTGTGGTAGCCGCCACCACCATGGGAACGCATGGAACCGGTCAGGCTCCGTCCTGCAATCAGAAGTTCAGCCATCATGTTTCCTCCGGTATTGCCGACATTGATGCCAAGCGATGCCAGAAAAGAATCAATTTTCTGGGATACCTTTAAAAAGGCAATGGCACACAGGAACCAGACGAAGACATTTCCGGTTACCGCTTCCTTTCCCTGACTGGCAACTGCCGCTTCCACGTCTGCTTCCGTAAGCTCCGCTGCAAAGACCGGCATGGAGCAAAACAGTACCAGACAGGCAGTTAGTACCAGGAATGGTATGAGTTTCTTTCTAAGTTTCATTTTGGTCCTCCTTTCTTATAGGGATAACGGATTGGCAAGGAAGGTGCCGACCATAGAAGTAAACAGCCGCAGGCACCACGCATTCATCAGAAGCAAAAAGAACTGGCCGCCAAGCATCCGGCACCAGCTTTTGAAGATATTTCCGGTTGACTGGCTGGCACCCATGGAAAAAGCTGCCGGGGCTGTGTAGACCAGTACCCCCAGAAGAATATAGCGTTCTGCCGCTTCAAAGAGCAGTTTGATGTAGTTCCACGCCAGAATCAGTACCAGAATCAGTGCAATGATGGCTACCGCCCCATTTGCACAGACTCCCAGGATGACTGTGACTACGGAGTTAAAATCCGCAAATTTTAAAGGCGGCAGGTCTTCCGTCAGAATCCAGTTGTACGGTGTTCCTGAAATCTTCAGGAGCAGATCCACAATATCTTTCGCATAGAAGGTGAGAAAGATAAAGAGGAAGGAACGGATGGACAGCTTAATGGGATCTTCCGCTTCGATACCGGCTCCCATAAAGTAATTTTTAAAGAGCTGCCATACCCAGTTTAAGAGGATCAGCCCGATGCCCAGTGCCAGAAAGACCTGATACATGGTCTCGGCAGCAGGAAAGTAGCGAAGAAACGTATCCATGGAACAGCCCAGAGCACCGAGGACTGAAGTGGTGATCAGATCCAGAATGTTCATGACCTGTTCGGCAATCCATTCCACGATTCCGTCAAGTATTCCCATAGTGGCATCTCCTTTCGTCTATCCGTTCCATTTTCCGCCTGCAAAGAACGGGGTGATGTAAGCCATGATAAAGCCAAGCCCGTTTAAGATCGCCCAGGTAATGACGATACGCTTGAGCCATGCACGTGATTCGTCCACGGTTTTTCCGCTTTTGGAAAAATTCATCATCAGAAGGGCAACCGATGCCGTTACGACTGCAGCAATGGTGGAAATGAGGATAATCTGGTTATAGACATCCTTCATGATCTCATTGGCTTTGGTCCAGATGGTAGCGGCAAAAACCGGCTGTGTGTATCCGCAGAGGACTGTGACAGCCAGAAATGCAGCATACAGGCATCTGCCATAATTGACATGCCGTTTTGTGTCCGGCGGAGCGTTTTTCAGTTTGTGTTTCACGTAAAAGTACCTCCTTTTTATAAGAGCGGCAGGAGAATTACCTCCCCTGCCTTTGCTTATGGTTTTCCTGCCTCAAGAAAGGACGCAGCCCGGTCAATGCAGGCTGCGTCCTAAATCAAAGTATGAAATTGTAAAGATCCTCCTATCTTACAGAAAAAACGCAGCTTATTTGCCGCAGGAGAGGCTTCCCATACGGCAGTGCTGCGTTTCGTTCTGCATATAATTTTGACAATATCAATTTTAACATGGGTAAATTACCGCTACAATCGCAGGACTGTGCCAGTTACAGACGATGGAGTGCCAAAAATGTGACCAACGCTAAAAGCGTTATAAATGCAATCCTTATGGATACTGTAAGCGTGATTTGCAACCAATTATACTGGATTTACATGACTAATGCTTTAAGCGTTAGTGAATACTGGAAGGAGGAGGTGTGCGTGTGAAAGGAATGGGAAAGGCAATCCGCAGGTACAGGGAAGAGGCAGGAATTACGCAGGAGAGACTGGCTGAACTGGTGGATATCAGTACCAACCATCTGGGTGCGATTGAGCGGGAAGTGAAAACACCTACGATGGAAACATTTGTAAAGCTGTTGAATGTATTAGGTGCGGAACCGAATGAAGTGCTGAAGGAAGTGATTCCTCTTACCAGAATGGAACATACTTCTGTAGTGGAAGGAAAGCTGGAAAGGCTCACACCGAAGAAGCAGGAAAGCGTGCTTCGGATGCTGGATGTGATAATTGAAGAGATGATGAAATAGAAGCTGTCTGCGAAATTGCCGCAGGCAGTTTTTTTGAAAGCTGTATATGCAATAAAACACATAAAAATATGCGATTTATGATGAAAGTGATTGCAAGATTTGATATAGTAATCCTAAAAGCATTATAAAACTAATTCTTAAAGGATGACTATAATATGAAAAAGGGATATGTGGGATTATTGGCATGTGCGTCAGGAATTCTGATCGGACTGGGAATCAGCCGGCTGGATCTGACAGGTTATCTTGAAAAAACACAGGAGCAGGAATATCACCCGGTAGAAAGAAAGGTGCCTGAATCAGTAGAAAGCAAGCTGAAAGATCCAAAACAGTGCTGGCTGTGTGGAAGCGATGAACGGAGTATGATGGATTATTTCCGGAAGTTTGACGATCTGGGAGTGATCTGTACCAATCACTGGTATGTGATGGATATGCATATCCGGAATCATGATGAGGACGGGAATCTTACCGGCCCGCAGGGAAACGGGCATATGGGTTATACCGGGACAGGAGAAGGCGGCTGCTTTTTCCATACGGAGCAGATGTCGGATTACGGGATTTCCGAAGTATCGGTGGATTACGGGGAAGATAGTATCTTCGATGTGAAAAAAGTACAGAACCATCTGTGTCAGGAATGCCTGGATAAGCTGGTGGAAAGCATGGAGGTATTCTGTGAGGAAACGCAAAAACCCAAGCCCCGTGATCTGGTACTGGTGGATTTTCAGACATTGGAGCTGTACGCCATTCAGGAGCATAATGCGGGATACTTTATCCGGGATTATTATGTGGAAATTGAGTCGGAGGAAGATGGGGTGGAAGTAAAGGCATTTTACTGCCCGAAGCTTAATAACGGGAAAAAGGATGGAGAATAAATTGAGGTTTGCATTGGTGAGGAGTATAATGTAAGTACGTGTTATGTATTGGAAAAACTTGAATTTAGCAGAAAGAAGGATTGTTATGAAATTTATCAATACTAGAAAATTCACATGGATAATTTGTATAATAGGATTTTTGCTTGCTCTTGTAAGTATATTTTTCTTACCGAGTATTATTCCAGTACATTTTGCAAATGGGATTGCGGATGATTATGGAAGAAAAATACAAATATTTTTATTTCCTATATTACAAGTGCTTATCACTTTTTTGACTGGACGAGAAAAAGTAAAATATTGCCTGACACATTCAAAAACTTTCTTAACGGACATTCAGTTTAATTGGATGATAGATGGTGTACTTTTATTGGTAATGTTTGCAGAAATATGGGTTATCTATGCTTCATTTGCATAGAAATACTTGCATAACAATTTACATTTGATTGAGCAGATAAAAATGATTTGAGGTGGTAGCAATGAAAAAGCGATTGGGAATCATAGCCGGAATTTTAGGAATTGTATTGGCAGTCATTGGCATTGTACTGAAGCAGAAAGAAAACACAGCCGTTTCTGTTATTGGTGGTGCGGATGGCCCGACTTCTATTTTCATAGCAGGGAAGTTAAATGGTGATAATTTTATTTTTATGATTGTAGTTGGAATTATTTTATTGATTTTGGCAGGAGTTATTTTTTACAAACGTAAGCATTAAGTTACAGTTTTTAGACTGTGTATGGCGGAAGAACCGGGAAAGTGTAGATATATCATGGGGATTTTGGAAAAAAATAAAAAAAGTAAGGGTACAGCGTTTGTCTATGATGAGAATAATGATTACTATAAGATGGAAATAAACGGGATTGAATTTGTCTGTGACAGTATACATTCCGATTATGAGAAGCATGCAGTTGAACTGGCACAGGCGTATGAGAAAAGGCTGCCGGATATCGTGGATTATCTTATGCCGGATATAAAGGAGATGTTTGGAATTACAAATCCAGATGTAATAGCAAACTCACTAGGAAAGCCGAGTATAGATTTGGATAGAGGAACACTGACTTATCTGGAGCACACAATGGACAGCCTACATATTATTGAAATGGAATTTGACGGTATCTTCACGGCATTCTATAACTCCTGTATTGATGGATAGGACTTTAGTAACATAGAGCTGCAGTTGTCTACAGCTTTTATCCAGACTTCGGATGTTACAGAGAAGCAATCAGAAATGGATTGATCGATTTCTGAAGCAGTATCCGGTGAAATCCTTGAACATATGAAGGAAAAGTATGTATGTTAATTTTATTTTTATTGTAGACAAAAGATAGGACTGATATGATAAAAGAACAGGTTATTACAAATAGAGGTGGAGTATTTGATGCAGAAAATATTATTACTGGAGGATGACTTGAATCTAAATCGGGGAATTGCCCTGTTACTTTCACGGGAAGGGTATGAGGTTCGTCAGGTTTATACAATAAAGGAAGCAAAAGAAGCATTTCAAAAAGGAGATTATGCTCTTGTTATCAGCGATATTACATTGCCGGATGGTACAGGACTGGATTTTGGAAGGATGGTACGTGCAGGTGGAGATACATATCTTATCTATCTTACGGCTTTGGATCAGGAAATAGATATTGTAAATGGTTATGATACAGGGGCAGATGATTATATTACCAAACCATTTTCACTGATGGCTTTGGTGTCGAAGGTGAACGCATTGATGAGACGGCTTTCTAAGGTACAGGCACAGATTATGTCTTCCGGAGAGATTACGGTGCATATGAAAACGATGCAGGTGTATAAAGGGGATGAACCAGTTACTTTAAGTAAGAAAGAATTCTCTCTGTTGCTGTATCTCTGGGAGAATGCAGGACAGATTGTTTCAAAAGAAAGTATCCTGGAGCATGTATGGGATATAGACGGTCAATTTGTCGATGATAATACGGTTACTGTCAATATAAGCAGACTGAAGAATAAACTTGGAACAGAAGAGATAGCGAATGTGAGAGGACTGGGATATATATGGACCGGAAAGGTAAACAAAAATTAAAACGGTATTTTATCGTATATGTAATCTTTGCAGTATTTTTTACAGTAGGAATGTATCTGATAACAAAGTATGAGGAAAATGCGAAAGCAACGCAGATAGCACTGCTCCTTGCAGAACATCCTGAACTGGAAGGGGAAATAGTTGCAATCTGGGAAAAGTCAGGAACAGTAGATTTTATAAGAGACCGGGACGATCAGAAGATAGAAAGAGTCGTACAGATGCTGGAAGAAACTTATGGTTATCACTCAGGGAGTGGATCTTCAGATGTGGTTATAAGGATTATCTGGGGAATTGGATTACTAGTGGGAGTCATAGTATGTAGCCTGTTCTTGTACCTGGACCGAAGAAAAAACTGGAGCAGATACGGTGATGAGGAACAATTACAGCAATTATATGAATGTCTGCAGGAATTCAGAAAAGGAAAATTCCAAACATATCCTGAAGAAACATCAGAATCGGAACAATGGTTAAAGGTGTGGGAATCTGTAAAGGAGCTGGGGCAATATTTCGAAGATTTGAAGGAACGTCTGGAGCAGGAAGAAAATGGTACGAAGAGTCTGATTACAGATATTTCCCATCAGTTGAAGACTCCGCTTGCATCACTCCGGATGAGTCATGAGCTGGTGGCAGAAAATCGGGTTACAGGAGAAGAACAGAGGGAGTTTCTGGAGCAGGAATCACAGGAACTTACCAAACTGGAACAGCTCTTGAATGAACTGGTAAATCTTTCAAGGCTGGAAACACATATGATCCAGATACATTCGCTTCATGAAAGCCTGAAGAAAACGCTAACAGAGGCTGTCAGTCAGATTTATATGAAGGCAAGAGGAAAAGATATTTCCATTCAGGTGGAGATGGATGATGATATAGTTGTGAACCATGATTCAAAATGGACGGTAGAAGCATTAACGAATATCCTTGAGAATGCAGTCAAATATTCACCGGAACATACAACGATTACAGTGAGGACGCAGGAGCTAGCAAGCAATGTGCTTATTGAAGTAGAAGATGAAGGAATGGGCATTCCTGCGGAGGAACTGCATAAGATCTATCAGAGATTTTACCGGGGAAGGAAAGCAAAGGAACAGGTAAAAGACGGAGCGGGTGTCGGTCTGTATCTTGCCAGAAAGATCATAGAAGAACAGGGGGGGACAATAGCAGCCAAAAGAAAGGCTGAGAAAGGTATGATATTTAAAGTGACACTGCCGCTCATAATAGGAGAATAGTCGGAACCCTTACAAAACTGTTATGGTTGTTGTAAGGGTTTTGTAATGCAGGAATGTTATAGTAGGGGTATGAAATGGAAAGGGGACTTGAAGATATGAGTAGTATTTTAAAAGTAGAAGATCTAGTAAAGTATTATGGAGAAGGCGAGAATCAGGTGAGAGCCGTGGATCATACAAGTTTACAGATAGAGAGAGGCAAGTTTACAGCTATCGTAGGACGTTCCGGCTCCGGAAAATCTACACTTCTGCATCTGATTGGAGGGCTTGACAGACCGGATTCCGGCAAAGTATGGATTGATGGAACCGATATCTATTCTCGAAAAGATGATAAACTGGCACAGTTTCGAAGAAAGAAGATAGGATTTATCTTTCAGGATTTTAATCTGATTCCATCGCTGAATGTGTGGGAGAATATCGTTCTTCCGCTGGGACTTGATAATCGCAAGGTAAAGCCGCGGGAAGTGGAAGATATTCTCAAAAAAATCGGACTGCAGGATAAGAAAGATGCGATGCCGTCTGCTTTGTCTGGTGGACAGAAACAGAGAACTGCGATAGCCAGGGCATTGGTGACAAGACCGGCGATAATTTTGGCGGATGAGCCGACGGGAAACCTTGATTCCCAGACTGAGCTAGAGGTTATGAGCCTATTGAAAAGCTGCGTGTCGGATTTCGGGCAGACGCTTATCATGATTACCCATGATGAAACGATTGCCCAGATGGCGGATGAAATGATTATCATTGAAGATGGCAAGGCGGTGAGAAGATAATGAAGATGACGACCAGAGTTGCATATTGCAATATGCGGCATTATAAGAGCAAAAACATACTGATTGGAATTGCCATTATCCTGACAACATTACTGCTGTTCGTAATCCCATCAATCGGAAAAGATATGGTGGAAGTGAACTTTGCGGTAATCAATAAGATTTATCCAACATGGCATGCCCTTTATCGGAACGTGGACGAGAGTACAGTTATGAAACTGGCGGCACATCATGATGTGAAAACTTACGGACTCCGCAGCGATGCGGGGTACATGAATCTGGAAGATGCGACGGTTTCCATGATGTATATGGACAGAACAGGGATGGAACTTTATAAAGTGAAGCTGAAAGAGGGGCAACTTCCGCAGAAAGAAAATGATATTGTGGTTTCAAAAGGAATACTGGAAGCATTAGGACAGAATGGGAAAATCGGTGACACTATCACAGTACCTTATCAGATTCTGAAAGATGACGGACTGGATTATACGAAGGAGAAAGACTTTCGAATCTGTGGTTTTTTAGCAGATAATGAGAGCAGCAAAGAACAAAAACAATATACATCATTGGTTTCAGAGGCCTTTCTGAAAGCGGAGATACCGGTAGAACAGGTGAAATATCGGTTTTTACTTCAGGTGAATGGACAGAAAGGAAATACGACTGCAGATTATACAGAGACGATACAGAATATTGCCAGACAGTTCGGGATTTCCGAGGATGACATGAATATTAATAAAGAGTATCTTGCAGCAAATTATGTGGATCCGGCTACAATTCCGGTGATTGTAGGAATCATGCTTATTGTTGTATTGGCGGGCATTATCACAATTTATAGTGTTTATTATGTATCTATGAACCAGAGGGTTCGGGAATTTGGAAAGTTAAAGGCAATCGGGGCTACGAAACGGCAGCTTAGACAAATCGTACTAAGAGAGGGAATGGGAGTGGCGTTGTTTGCCATTCCGATAGGACTTTTGATCGGAACAGTTGCTGTGAAAGTTGTACTTCTCCAGTTTGTAGAACATGCAAAGGATTCAAACGTACTTATAACAGAGGCATACAAGGTTGTAGCTAAAGGAGAAGTCCAACTTTATTATTGGTGGATTTATCTGTTGGCAATTGCAGTGACTCTGTGTACAGTGTATCTGTCACTGATGAAGCCTATGCGTATGGCGGCGAAGGTATCAGAAATAGAAGCTATGCGTTACCAGGGAGGCAGTAAGCGACAGAAAAGCAGCAGGAAGGGATATCAATTTCTGAATATCGGACGACTGACCAAGAGAAATCTTGCAGAGAATAAAAAGAAGAGTACTATCACGATTGTATCTATGGCCGTTACCGGAATATTTGTCATGATGGTAGCAACGGTGCTGTCTTGTGCAAATCCGATGGAAAGTGCAAAGAGTTCGATTGTGGGGCAATATGAGATTTCTCCAATTGTGGAATCCGGGAATAAAGAGCATCCTGAATATGAATGGGCGGAGGTTCAAAAGAATAATCCATTAAATGAAGGACTAAAGCAGCAGATAGAGGAGCTTGACGGTGTTGAGCGGGTAGATGTGTTTACCGCGTTGAAGGTATCAGGAGGACCTTTTGAAGAAAAAATTGGAACCGAATTTATCAATGGAGTGCCGGAAGAATACGCAGAAGAGCTGAAAAAAGGAATCACTGAAGGCAATGTCACATACGAGGAATTGAAATCCGGGGATAAAGTGATTCTGGACCGCGCGCTACTTCACTGGTATCCAGATATTAAAGTGGGAGATAAGCTGAAACTCAATATTCATGATGGAGATAATACCTTTCAAAAAGAGATTGAAGTGGCAGCAATTGGTGAATATGGAACAGGTCTGACAAACTATAACTGTCTTATCATGGCAAAAGAAGGGGCAGAGAAACTTACCATAAATAATTCTTCCAGCTATTTTCAGGTGATTGCAGATAAGGATTATGATGAGGCACTGGAAGCATCTCTACAGGCTATTGTGGATGGATCAGGCAGACTGCAGATGCGTACCTGGAAGAATGAGTACGATACATGGGAAAATGCCATACAGATGACTAGAGGTGCATGTTATGCATTTATCATCATTCTGGCAGCAATCAGCATTATGAACTTGATTAACACAATGATCAATAGTGTCCATGTGCGAAAAAAGGAGCTTGGCATGATGCAGGCAATCGGAATGTCGGACCGTCAGTTGATGAAGATGCTCCAGTTGGAAGGTATATTCTATACAGTAGGCACTCTTATTATCAGTATCGGAGTGGGAAGTCTTGCAGGATATCCGTTGTTTTTATATGCAAAGCGTACAGGAATGTTTAATATCAGCACATACCATTATCCGGTAACAGCAGCTATTATTATAATTTTAACATTGTTTGTGATACAGATGTTATTGGCAATATTCATTGCAAAGTCAGTAAGGAAAGATTCATTGATAGAGAGAATTCGTTTCAGTGAGTAAGAATATAAATTTCTGATGTTTAATGCAGATACTAATCAATGTCATAATAAAAAGGGGGACTTGATTTCTCAAATCCCCCAGTGTATAATGAACTCAAGAAAGGTATTCAGATGCAAAATCTGATGCCCTCAGTTAAATTTTATATTCTATGTATAAGTCATAGCATCCAAAACTTTCCTAGGGTCGTGGATGCTATTTCTTATTATGTCGATCTATATAAGTCAAAGCCGCAAAAATTACCAATAGTAAAGTCAATACTTCCATTGTATTCATGGGCATCACCCTCCTTGGATACTAGAGGGCAAAATCGAAATGCATCCGTCTTTCCGGTTCAGTAATACCGAATCAGTATAACACGTTACCGTTTTCAGTACAATAAGGTAATGGTCTGAAAAATACTTTATTCTGTCACCTTATGTAGCTGTATCGTGAGTATTTGCTGGACTAATTGGTGCTGTATATGAAAAAAAGCTATTTAAAAATAAGGTGGAAGCCTTATATGGTCTGCTTGATGATGCGGGTGATGATGCCGAGGGCAACATTACGCTCTTCATCAATATGCGTCACCACAAAGGATACCTGATCCTTTTTCCCGACTGTCCGGCTGTCATAGCAGGAGTGGGCAATGGCATTGACACCGATGGAGAGCCGGACAAAGACGGTGCCTTTATGGATGTCTTCCACAGTTCCGGCGTATTTTCCCTGAATCTTACATTTTTTCATGTTTTCCTTGCTGGTGTTGCCTTCCACACTTTTGACATCTGCGTGGACAATGACCTGCTCCGGTGAGTCTGCCCGCACATCCAGGATGCGTACCAGGATGTGATCGCCTACCTGGAAGCGTTCTCTGGCATCACCCATCCAGTCGAAGGACAGGTCTCTGGCAAGAATGGAGGTTTCCACACCGAAAATTTCTGCCCGGACTACCTTTTCCGCAACAGCAATGACTCTTGCCTGCACGATACGGTCTTCATAAACTTTCGGCATTCCGGAAGCATCTTTATCCAGATAGAAGATCTGGCGTTTCTTCAGCATCGCTTCTTTCCGGCTGGCGACAATGCTGCGTGTCTTCGGATCTAATCCCTTAATCAGAAAATCAATCTCACATCCAAGCATATTGTTGAGGATTTTGTTCTGCCGCAGAGCAAGCTCCCCATAATCGTGTGCTTCATCCTGCATGAGATGGATCATCATCTCAGTTACTGGGATGACAGTACGGAAATCCTTGTAGTAAACCACGGCAATGAGGCTGCCGTTTTCTGTTTTCTCGATACCGCCAAGCATTCCGGTTAAGATCCGGCGGGTACGGTAGGCATTCTGGATCTCATGCCAGGTAAGGTCTGAAATGGACTGGGCTGTTTCCAGCTTCGCATCGGAATCCAGAGTTAAAATAGGTGTGTTGGTTGTTTCGTTTGGCATCATAGTGTCTCCTTTCAAATTATGACATGATAGAATCTTTATCTAAAGGAACCATGTCTGTGTGATCCGAATAGTTATCTGCTGAGAAGTCATCCGGGAAATCGTGATAGCCAGGTTCCTGATAAACGCTTTGCTGGTCAAAGTGCGGTTCAGCTTTTTTCTTTTTCTGCTTTCCATAAGAAGCGGTTTTTTTCGGGTGGGAAGCAGGAATAGTTGGAGTGTACGTATATTCTTCACTACATGCTCCTTTTCTCCATTCCGGAATATGTTCGGAAGCCTTCCGGGGAATGAGTTTTTGGGCATCCGGGTGCAGGGTGTAATCGTATTTTTCTACCTGCAGTACCTTCTGACCACGCAGGATAATCAGTGCAGTATCCAGCGGGAGCCGCAGGATCTCATCCGGAGTTAAGAGCTTTCGTTTCCCGATGGATCTGGTCTGGCGGTATTCCGGTGTATAATCGGATACCCTCCAGCTATTTAATTGTTTGGCTTCGCTGCTGACACCAACGGTCACATCACCGGAGCGGTTAGAGATAAATGTAGCAGTTACCTCATCCGTACAGCCTAAAAATAGCTGAGTGTCGCAGTTCCCGATGATTTCCTGCCATTGGTTTAAGGGATACCGGTTCTGCATCTGAGGCAGGTTTTGGAAAATGCAGGAAATACTGAGGTTTCGACTTCGGATCACGGAAATCTTTTTGTTGAGCGATAGGATTGCTCCCGTATTCGCCAGCTCATCAGCCAGGATATGTACCGGAACCGGCAGTTTTCCATCTTCCCCATAGGTGTCTGCATAACGGACCAGTTTGATAAATACGAAGGTCATAAACAGGGAAGAAAGAAAATCAAAAGTGCTGTCTTGATCCGAAGTGATGCAGAAGTATGCACATTTTTCTTTTCCCGGCAGCGTCAGGTTGATCTCATCATAGGAAGTGATCTGGCGGATCAGCTTGTTCTGGAATACCTGAAGTCTGGAACCGAGTCCGATGATGACGCCGGAACGTACCGTGTCACTTGCCTGCTTATAGATGCAGTAGGGGACTTTTGCCGGATGGGAGACCGGAAGCAGGTCAAAGAGGCTGTTCAGTTCTTTTTCCGAACTCATGGTCAGGAGTTTGTATACCTGTCCGATATTCTTTGCCTCCGGTGGGAATCCCTGATCCACATAGAGAATCAGAGCTTTTAATAAGTTCATCTCGGCATTGTCCCAGAAGTGATCGCCTTTGGCAGAACCGGTATTCTGGATGATGACATCAGCAAATACCTGTGCCATGGTTTCCTGTCCGCCAATTTCACCCAGACAATTCCAACTATCCGAGTTTTCCGGGTTTACAAGATTAAAGGATTTCACGATATATCCGGCATTCTCAAGGTAAGTGGCTGTACTTTCGTACAATTCCGATTTTGGATCGGTGATGATGAGGCTTTCCCCGCGGGCAACACACTGGAAGATCATGTTGCGTGCAAAGGCCCGGCTTTTCATGGAACCGCTGGCACCGTAAACGGCAATATTCCGGTTCATGCGGGTATCCTTCGGGAGACAAACGGCTTTTCCGTTCAGTTTTCCAAGAATGGTTCCCTTGTGTTTCTTGACATCATTCGTAAGCTCCAGTACCTGATGCATTTCCTCCAAAGTCATAAAACCGGAAGTCCCATAGGTTCCCTTTGTGGAATAATTCAGGTTCCGGCCCCGGTCTGTTATTTCCCCGTTTCGGTCAAATCCCATACGCATGAGAAGGAAGGTCAGGAGTCCAAAAGCTGCCAGACATAGAAAAATCCCATACAGATTGTACGGGAAAGCAGTCAGGGCATCCAGACAGGCGAGCGGGTGCGGGGAGGGGATCTGCGGGGCAGTTCCGTTTCCGGCAAAATTGCCGGCAGATTCCCAGGTCTGATAGTTGCGGATAAATTGAGCAACATAGCCTCCTGCATAGAGGGTGCAGAAGGTGATCGGAAGCATATAAATGAGCTTCCACCATTTACGGTTCATGTAAAAACCCCCTTTTGAATTTGCAAAGGTCAATACTGGAGAAATGGATTGTGGCAGTTAAGTATTTTTTCAGGACCGGAATCTGAAAATCGAAACAGATCAGGTTCCCGGATCTGCCGTATACATTTAAGCCGGTATTGAACCGGTTGATTCGCTGCATGTCAAAATCATAAGCAAGAAGGATGGGGTTCCCGGAAGCATCCGTGGCATCATGTTCCAGTGGAATTGAATCGCTGCGGCAGCCCAGATCGGACAGCAGGAGGTTGTCCAGCTTTTCCATGATCTCAGGGTGAACCAGCAGTTTTAAAAGCACTTCCCCTTCCGGAGTATTGGGAAGGTAATGGAAATGCTCGAAGGAGGTGTCCAGCATAAACAGGCTCTTTTTGTAGCCTCCGGTACTGGTAAACAGCCGGAAAGCCATTTCCATGTCGGTTCCGGTCATGATTGCCCGGATCTGTGGATGTCCGTTGTAAGGGTAGCCTTGCAGGTAATGCTGCAGGAAGGCGTTTAAGCGGACTTCCGTTCGATATTCCCATTTCAGGACTCCGTTTCCCGTGTTATAAAGGACATAGACACATTGCGGTGCCATCAGGATGCCCATGCTGCGGGAGTTCCTAATCTTCGTGGTCTCCGGGCCCAATTCCTTAATTTCTCTGGAAGCGTAAAAAAGAGGAAGGCTTCGCATACCGATGGAACCAGCTTCGCGGTGATTACAGAAGATGTCAGGTTTTACATCCGGATAAAAGGGAATCCCGGCATGAAGGAGTGTCAGATACGTTTCGGCTTTCTGATGTAAGCGGATACGTCGGGATACTTCACTTCGGATGAGGTTCGTCTCGGTATTGCCGGTCAGATAGCACTGGAAGCGTAGCGGCGAGACAGATAACAGCATCTCTTTCGCAGCTTTTGTAAGACGGTAGCCTCTGAGAGCATCCCGGTAGTGGGTACGGATGAGGTGTTCCGCCTTCAAATCCGTAATGAGTTTTTCCGCATAGGAGGCACTTGGGATGAGTCTGTTTAGCTGGTCTGCGGGAAATTCCCCGCACATCCCTATCATTTCCAGTAAGCGGTATTTCGTAGTGTCAGGTCTTATCAAATAAGCATCACCTCAATTCAGTTCTTACCCATGCAAGCCTATACTTGGGTAAATCTCCGGTGGTTTGGAGATAAAAAAAGCAAGAAAACAAAGTTCCCTGCGGTGGTTCTTACCGATGTCGGATTTCTGCCTGAGAAGTCAGGAGATTTTCCGACATGCTTTCGTGATGATTTTTCTGGTTCTGCAGCCATTTCGGAAAGTCAGCTTTTTCCATAACCGATACCAGTGTACAGTCCTTTAAGCCAAGCTGTGTCGTGTAGTAGGAATCACAGAAAAAGCCGCTGTCATCTGTCAGAACATAAGTACAAAGTGTATCCAGAATCTGTTTAAACTCCAGATTGTCATAATCCCGGATACGTCTTTGAGGAAGTTCCCTGTCATATATTTGACTGAAACATATCACGCAGTCACGATAGAGGGGCAGGGCATTTTGTTTTACATACTCCCGAAGCATATAATTAAGCGGTTCATGGAGAAATGCAGTGTTTGTGTGGACTCTTCGTTTCGGAAGCAGTCCGGGAAGCGTAATGGTGAGAATCCCCTGCTGTTCTGCAATCCGCATTCCCTGTGCATCTGCCGCTTTGGGAAGATAAGCTGCTTGATTTGGGGAGAGAGCCGGACAGACAAGGTTACGCATCTGGCAGGCAATCCGCTCCGCCCGAAGAGCAGCACTGACGCTCAGTTCCTCAAAATTTTTATCATAATTCTGGATATCAGTGACCTTCAGAGCGTAAACGGTATTCGTCAGTTTTTGCAGCTCCCCTTCCAGTTTTTCAAGCCGCTGGTAAATGGTTGGTGTATTTTGCGTCATAATAACCTACTTTCTCATGTAGTAACTGACAGCACCGGATTCATTTACAAGGCAGTAAGCGGCTACATCATCAATGGTGATTTTGGCAGCCTGGCTTTCGGATTCTAAGACAATCAGGCGTTTGGAACCATGTGATGGGATACTTTCCATCACATGATTGATCAGAGCCTCCTGTTCTTCACCGATATAGATGATTTCGTATTGTTCATCTTGCGAAAAGAAATTGAGCTTGATTGGAAATTCGCCACTGGTGTGGTATACAACACCTTTCTTAAAATCCAGCAGTACCCAGAAGCATGTAATTATAGCATAGTCAGGATTCTCAGCAGACTGCTGGCTGTCACAAAGAAGGTCATGCTCTTTATCGTAAATGATGCGCCCTTGTTTGATGAGGCTGGTAATCAATGACTTGATAGACTGCTCATGTCGGGAGAAAAGTTGTAAAACCTGGTCATACCTCAGAGTATGGTAAGTGGTAATGAACCGTAAGAGCTTGGCTCCCTCTCCTTGATAGATTTCGTTCCTTGTTTTCATGATTGACTCCCTTCTATATATAATAGGAAACTTTATACATATGGCTGTACGTACAGGATACGTTTGGTATTGTAAGTATAGTGTACGTACAAAGTACATAGAACCTGCTGTCAGCGATTGAATTTACAGGTACAAAAAAAGCACCATCTATGGGTGCTGGAAATAAGGAAAACTATAAGCAATACCTATTGTAGCATGGGTAATTTTACGCTTCAATCGCAGAAGCAGGTCATTTCTGTGCCATTTTCACTGGTTGGCATAAAAAAAGCAGGAAACCATTTTGATTCCCTGCATGGTGTATTGTTGTGCTTTTGTGTAGTTCTAATGATTACTTGTCTTTATAAAATGCTTCGAAAGCTTGTGCGAAGAATTCGGCTGTACCATTGCCGTATTTTTCATCTATCATAGGTTTGATTTTTTCATTACGGTAATATTGAGCCTGTGCAACCATCAGACCGTGTTCTTTCTTTATCTGTGAAAGTTGTTTCATAAGAAAACCGTATTCGGAAACAAGTTCTCTTACTTCAGAAGAATCTGGTGAACATACTTTTTTAGCTGCTAATTTGTATAAAAGATTGTCAAATTGTTGGTTGTAACTTTCTGCAGCCTCTTTGCTAATAGGATTGTTGGCAACAGACAGGAATTGCTCTTTTCCTCCATACCACTCAACAACTTTAGCATAGCCTTTCTGCATTTCTTCTGATGAAACTGTCTTAATATAATGCTTTTTCCATTCTTCAATGCTTCCAAACTCTTTTACAGCAAGTTCTTTCATATTGTCAGGCATATGTTCAAACATAGTTTGGAACATTTCTTCAACTTCCGTTTTACTAAAAATCGCAAAATCCATTTTATTCTCTCCTTTCAGGATATCATCAATGCTGGCAATCAGATGTTCCATACGTTCTTTCTTTGCTACCAACATTTTTCTCTGCATTTGCAAGATCTGGTTCCTTTCAAGAGCAGGATTCTCCAGAACAGCTTTGATTTCTTTCAAAGGAATGTCAAACTCACGGAAAAACAGAATCTGCTGTAATATTTCCAATGCCCTATCGTCATAAAGCCGGTATCCCGCATCACTTTTTTGTGTTGGTTTTAAAAGCCCGATTTCATCGTAATAGTGAAGCGTGCGAACGCTGATACCTGTAAGTTCTGATATTTCTTTGACTGTCCTCATAGTTGCTGACCTCCTGTTCCTGATAAGATAACTGTACGCTATGACGTTCCGTGAGAGTCAATATATATTTTGCATTTTTTAGTATAACATTTTTATAATATTACGAAAAGCCGAGGAGATAGGCGATATGTATTACTCTGGAAAGAACTTGTTGAGCGTATCCAATGTCTCTTTTGCAGTAAATCCCCAAAGGATGGTACTGAGTGCTTCAATCGCAGCCCTGCGTTTCCGGTAATAGGTGCGGTAGGAAATATTGGTGATGTGGTGAGCCAGCTTATCCAATATCTCATCTGTATTTTTCATTTCCTGTGGAGAGAGAAAAGCGTAGTAGAGAATCCAGTAATACTGTTCCCCATGCTTGTGATTGTTCCGGAGGAGATCGATGGATGATTCCAAAAGCTTCAGCATCTGGTTGCTTCTGGCAATACTTTTTGCCCGTTGTTCGATGTCGCTTCCGGTAAGATCAGCCCCGGCAGCATAGATGGAGTCCAGAAATTTGTCGATGTCATTGTCGTATTGGAGCTTAAACTGGTGCTCCATCTGGTGTACGACTACCTTCAGGCTGTAGGTTGCATCCCGGTATCTGCGTAAAAACTGATAGGTGTCGTGAAAACGTGGATCTTCTTCGGGTGAAGGAAATCCCTGTGTATTGCGGTTTGCCATGTCTATTCCCCCCCTTTCAGTGCAGAAGGCTCTGCCACGGCAGGCATCTTTTGGGCAGACTCATCCCCTGGACTTACGGACAACTCAAACCGATAAGCGGCATTTCCGTAGGGACAGATAATATTTAGAGTAAATGTATTAAATATATCTTTGCAGGCTGATAATGGAGATAATATATAGCGGGTTTTGGAGCAGTGGCAACATGGAATCCCTTGTGAATCCAATAGTTCTGCGACTTTTTGCACGATAAATTTCATGTGTGAATCTGGAACGCAGGAATCATTTTTTGTAACGGTGATTTGTGAGTCTGTGACAGTTTCTGAAACGCTAACAGAAGCAGAATCCTCAATAGTGATTTCTTCAGGTACATGGATTGGTAATTGCATCTTCATAGCGATCTCCTCCTTGTCAATCATAACGTCGCTGATATTAAACATCACGGACAGGTAATTGTTGAGATAAATTACGCTTCCGTGTTTTCCTGTAAATGAGATAAGTGTAATGTATTCTTTTTCCTCCAGTTTCTTCAAGAGTCGTGATACCGATGCCTTTGACAGACTCCACCTTTCACCCAGTTCATTAAAGCTGGTAAGGGGATTTCCGGTATTATCCCGGTAATAGACAATGGGACCGGAATCAGATCCCAGGACAGAGGAATCGTTGTAAACTGCATGAATCCACAGATCCAGAATAACATCCATTTCCGAGCATTTTCCAATGCCAATTAGTTCGTGAACTTTGGCAATCGGGAAAAAGAAAAACCCTGTATCTTTTTTACAGGGATAGTTGTATTCCAATACGGTATTGTCTTTGGGCCAGTCTGATATTTTGAATTTGACCAGGCGGTTTTTGCCGAGAAGAGAGTAGGTAATGTAATTCTGCTCTTCAAAAAATCGAAGGATGGACAACGCTTGATGTTGGAAACGGCAGCGAAACCATTCCTGAAGATCTGTGACTGTGCAGATCCACTCTCCTGGACCAATGGTATAGGTAATGTGTTCCATCCGGCGGTAGGATGTGCGGTAATTTGCATAGGAGCATAATACCAGATAATAAAAAAGAAAAGAGCCCCCGGTAGTTCGGATGCTCTTGGTAGTGATTAAAGTTTGTATGAAGTCACGGTAAATGCGACAGCGTGGAAATTCCACGATTTGTTTGAGTTCTAATTTGTAATTCATGGTGATCTTCCTTTCAAAGTATATTTAATTGTAATCGGACTTTTCATAGTGTTGGTATCAAGAAGAAGCCGATGGAAGTATAGCAAGTAGTCGTGTCACTCATTGCATTTTTATTGCATTTTTAAAATTTAGATTATGTGGCTATGTTGCTCTTAACTGGTTAAAAAGCCTTTAAAATCGTCTATATGCGTTAATACTCCGTACTGTCTGTCTGGAGTTTGAATAATCCACATGTTAATCACCACTCACGATTATTCCGTTTTTTGCAAAAAGAAATAGTCTATAAAAGAAAGAGTTTTGAATCTACATAGTAGGTTCAAGGCTCTTTTTTTCGTGCTTTTCGGGGCATAAATAGAGTGTCGAGGGGCAAGAGAGGTGGATAACGGAAATTGCAAAAAACAGGATAATGAGGAGTGATAACAGACATAGTGATTTTTCTTAACAGTGTTTTTGGGAAAAATGGGAGAATGTCAGAATCCGCATAAATAAAGGGTTTAAGAGGATACAGTGAAAGTATCCCAAAATAAAAAACATAAAAATCTTTGCTTTTGGGAACAGAATCACCGTTTTTGGGAGAAAAGTTCCCAGAATCACTATTTTTGGGAAAAGTGATTTTAGGAACAAAAAAGAGATTCCCGGAATCTCTTTACGAGTGCGATTTTGCAAAAGTGATTTCTGGAACAGAAATCCTATTCCCAAATTCACTATTCCCAAATCCACACTTTTAGGAAAAGTGATTCCCGAAAACACTGTTTTTGGGAAAAAGTGAATCCCAGAAACACCATTTTGGGAAAATAGAGTTCGTTTTTAGGAAAAGTGAAGTGCTTTTTGGGAAAATAATCACCGTTTTTGGGGAAAAGTAGTTCCCAGAAATACACTTTTGGGAACAGAGACACCCGAAAACCACACTTTTGGGAACAGAAACCCTATTCCCATAATCACCATTGTTGGGAGGAACACTATGAGAAAAAAGAATTACAAAGGACGTTGTGAAAAAGTATCTGTCAGCAAAAGTAAGGATGTATGCAGACTGTACAGCGAAATCCAGAAGAAGTATCTAAGGATGTTAGAAGAAAATAATGAGATACAGGAGATACGCTGTAATGTACCTCTGGATGGATTGGAAGAGGGTGCATATACATCTGATTTTGTATGCACGAAAACAGGAAATCATTTGATGGTCAGGGAGTGCGTGGAAAGAAAGCATCTGACAAAACCACTTACAGACAGACTGCTGGATGCAAGCCGGGCATATTGGCTTGGATTAGGAGTAGAGGATTGGGGGATTGTGATTGATGAGGAAAAATAGTCTTTTAAAACAGAGTGATAAGATTGTCAGGGTATTAGAGGTCAAAGATTCTTCTATTCTCACTATTGACTGTATCAAACGGACGATGCCGGAGTGGAAAGAAAAGAAGTTGTTTGTGGATTGGATGCCTGTTACAGAACAGGAACTGTGGGAAAGAACAGGGATTTATCCAACAAAGGTGGATACTGCCCTTTCCACTACATCGAAATACATACAGGAACACTTTTCCATGATTGCCGGAATCCTGCCTTTTATCGGGGATGAAAAAGAACGTAGCCGGATGATAAGGTCAATCGCTGAACATAAGCATTACAGCAAACAGACGATACGCAACACCCTCTGTCTTTATCTTGCTTTTCAGGATATATCCGTCCTTGCACCAAAACAAAAGAAAGAAAAGGAACTTACATCAGATGAAAAGATTATGCGTTGGGCTTTAAATAAGTTTTTTTACACGAAGCATCAGAACACAATCACGACTGCATATACCATGATGCTGAAAGAAAAATATACCGATGCAGAGGGAAACTTACTTCCACATCCATCTATTTATCAGTTCCGATATTTCTATAAAAAGACAAAGAACCTACAGAACTTCTAAATTTCCAGAGAGGGAATGAAGAAGTACCAGAGGAACAAAAGACCACTTTTAGGAGAGGGAGTACAGGAGTTTGCAAGTAATGTTGGTGTCGGGATGCTGGATTCTACCATCTGTGATATATACCTTGTGAATGACAAGGGAGAGCTGATAGGCAGACCTGTATTGACTGCCTGTATAGATGCCTACAGTAGTATATGCTGTGGATATTCCCTCGGATGGGAGGGTGGCACATACAGCCTTAGAGGGTTGATGTTAAATGTAGTGACAGATAAGGTGGCACATTGCAGGAAACATGGGATTGATATTACAGAGAAAGAATGGGACTGTAAAGAACTGCCGGGAACGTTGGTTACAGACAAAGGAAGTGAGTATGCTTCTGAAAATTTTGAACAGCTTACGGATATGGGAGTATCTATTATCAATCTTCCGTCATACCGACCAGAGTTGAAAGGGTCGGTAGAAAAGTTCTTTGACCTTGTACAGAGTACCTACAAGCCATATCTGAAAGGGAAAGGAGTGATAGAGCCTGACTTTCAGGAAAGAGGTTCCCATGATTACAGGAAAGATGCCTGTCTGACATTGGAACAGTTTGAGAAGATTTTATTATACTGTATTATCTATTACAACACAAAAAGGGCATTAGAAAGTTTTCCATTTACAAATGAGATGCTGGGAGAAAATATCAAACCCTATGCAAGTGAGATATGGAATTATGGAAAAGAGGAAATCGGTGCAAATCTGATAAAAGTGTCAGTACAGGAACTTATCATGTGTCTGTTGCCACGGACGGCAGGACGTTTTACCAGAAGTGGGCTGAAAGTTAATAAGTTACGATACCGACATGACAACTATACAGAAAAGTATCTTTCTGGTGGAGAAGCGATGGTTGCTTATAATCCAGAGGATGTATCTTATGTATGGCTGATAGAAGAAAATGGACAGTATGTGAGATTTGACCTGATAGAAAGCAGGTTTGACGGAGAGAATCTTAGTACAGTGCAGGAGATACAGGAAAAGACAAAAGAGATAATCCAGAGGGGAAATGAAGAGAGCTTACAGGCACAGGTGCAGCTTGCAAAGCATATAGAAACAGTCGTAGGGATGGCAGGACGTACAAAGAATATACAGATAAAAGAGATACGAAAGAACAGAAAAAGAGAACAAAGACGTACCCATAAAGATTATGTAAAGGAGTGTGACGCATAATGTTTGATGCAATGAGACTGATAGAAAAGTTGCCGGGGATGTTAGCCGGAGAAGAATTGATACAGGAAATGTCACTGCTTCCAGCATACGAAGAAGAACTATGTAGGAATGGTTCAGATGCACAGCGTTTGATGAAACTTTCTGATTTGTACAACATTTATCTTCCGTCTGGAATGTCAACAGAGATTTACAGTAAGCTGTATCTGGCAATCTTGCGTTCCTTGCAGAAGAAAGGAACGAAGCTGGCAATCCAGCAGTTAAACAGTAATAAAAAGAATATAAGCAAAGCAACGGACAGCCGGAACAATCAAGCCTACAGTGGGATTATCGGTGGGTCAGACAGCTTTACGATAATAGGGACAAGTGGCATCGGGAAATCCTCTGCGATTTCCAGAGCCTTAAACCTAATCACAGCAAGCCAGATAATACAGATGGAAGAACCGTATCTGAAAATCATTCCATGCCTTACCGTACAGTGTCCGTATGACAGCTCCGTAAAAGGAATGTTATTAGAGATACTGCGAAAAGTGGATGAAGAACTGGAAACAACGTACTATCAAAATGCCTTGCGTGCAAGAGCTACTATAGATATGCTCATAGGTTCTGTCAGCCAGGTATGCTTAAACCACATAGGATTGCTTGTAGTGGATGAAATACAGAATGTGGTAAATAGCAAGAATGGAAAAAGCCTGATAGGTTCACTGACACAGCTCATTAACAATAGTGGAATCAGTATTTGCATGGTCGGAACTCCTGAAAGTGAAATCTTCTTTGGACAGGCAATGCAGTTAGCAAGAAGAAGTCTTGGATTAAAATATACCGTATTGCCATATGATGCTTATTTTCAGAATGTGTGCAAAACATTATTTCAATACCAGTATGTGAAAGAACATACAGAGCTTACAGATGGGATGGTACAGTGGCTTTATGAACACAGTGCCGGAGTGATTTCTATTGTTGTTTCTCTGCTTCACGATGCACAGGAAATAGCAATTTTGAATGGGAAAGAAAGGCTTGATATGTCAGCATTGCAAGAAGCATATACACAGAGGATGGGGATGCTTGATGATTATATAAATCCTGTGGTACAGAGTGGAGAAAAGAAAAAGACAGGAAAGAAAAAGCGTGTATTACAGGAA
>QWCE01001556.1_pt1 | contig 33594 bp, 30 predicted proteins | sample 1972531 | NCBI WGS metagenome assembly QWCE01 (sample SAMN09866716, study PRJNA288562) | Human gut metagenome isolate term4_stool, whole genome shotgun sequencing... | reverse complement strand
CACCTTTCTCTTTTTATATGGACTCATATCCGGCACAACAAATACTTTATCGGAAAGTCCTGCCTTTTTGAAAGGAAGGACATCATTTAACTTTTCGTCACCTTCGATGACCCATACGCCAAATACTTCTCCGACATCTAATAACGGATCTGCGTAGCCATGTTTTTGTTCTAACTCCGCTACCTCTTTCTCATCACGGATGCGTCCCGGTACGATACGGTCAACAAGAGAGCCGCAGAAGGTACAGTCCTCATTGACATATTTTTTAAATCCGTCCTCAAGTCCCCACTGTTCAATGTACTGGTTGACACATTTTAACAGCTCTTTTCCATTGTTGTCGATCAGCTCGCAGGCTAACATGATGATCCCTTTTTTTCCTGCCTGATAACGATGGTACAGCACCTGTGTCAGTTTTGCCGGGAAACTTGACGGTGGGCAGTCATCTTTTTTGCAGGAAGGGTCATACTGGATTCCCGCTTCTGTTGTATTGGAAACGATGATCTCAAGTTCATCGCTGGCTGCTAATTCCATCATTGCCTCGTAGCCTGCTTTTTCATATGGGTTTAAGCAGCGGCTCACGCTGGAGATCACACGCTTGTCATCCACTTTCTGACCGTTTTCACTTCCACGCAGATATAACGTGTAGAGTCCTTCCTGCTCATTGATCATGTCGCTCAGCCCTTGTGCGATTGGCTGGACGAGACAGCATTTTCCATTCCAGTCCGCTTTTTCATTTGCAAGGTCGAACCAGTAATCAACAAACGCACGCAGGAAATTTCCCTCTCCAAACTGCATCACTTTTTCCGGTGCTTCTTTCAGAAGATATCCGTCATAGCCGACTTTTTTTATTACATCATAATTTAATTTTTCCATTATTTATTCCCTTTCTTTTTTTATCACTGATATGGAAAATGGACTGCACATATTCATGTGGCAGCCGCATTTTCTATTTAAACTAATAAACTAAATTTACAAGAAATGTTGTAAATGGCTCAAACCATGTGAGGAGCAACAGGTTTACGATCAGCAGAATGTAGAATGGAACTGCTTCCTTAATAAACGCTGCCGTCTTACATTTTGTGATGGAGCAGGTTACGAACATCAATGTTCCCATAGGTGGTGAAAGTGCTCCGATCGCATTGTTAAAGATGTAGATCATCGCAAACTGGATTTCGTTAATGCCATATGCTTTTGCGATCGGTGCAAGCAATGGAACAAGAATGATCATAGAAGCATTTCCCTCGATAAACATTCCGACGATCAGAAGGAAAATATTTACAACGATCAGAAATACAAATTTACTGTGAATGTTTGCAAGCATCCATGCAGTCAGAGCCTGTGGAATCTGCTCTTTTGTCAGGATCCATGAGAATACAGATGCTGCTGAAACGATCAGCATAATGGACGTTGTTGTGCAGGCAGTCTCTTTTAACCCCTGTATCATGTCTTTGATATGCATCTCTTTATAAAGTAATCCAAGAAAAGCTGCGTAAATGATAGCAACTGCTCCTGCCTCTGTTGCAGTGAACACACCAATTCTGATACCTCCAATGATAATGATCGGAAGTAAAAGCGGTAAAATTGCAGGTTTAAATGCCTTCCAGAAGCGTGACCATGTCATTTTTTCCGTGGAAATGTTACCATATCCACGTTTTTTTGAGATAACCCCAACTAATATCATCATGGTGATGCAGAGCAATGCCCCAACCCCAAGACCTGACATAAACAGTTTTCCGATGGATACGTTTGCAATACATCCGTAGAGGATCATTGCGATTCCTGGTGGGATCAACGGTGTGATCATTGAGGACGCTGCTGTCACAACACTGGAAAATTCAAGGGAAAATCCTTTTTTTGTCATTTCTGGAACCATCATTTTGGATTCCATTGCGGCATCCGCAATATTAGAACCTGACAGACCTCCCATGACTGTTGAGAGAAGGACATTGACCTGTGCAAGTCCACCCGGAAGTCTGCCTGTCACAACCTCACAGAAATCCATGATCCTTTTCGTGACACCGGTGTAATTCATAAAAATTCCGGCGCAGACAAAAAACGGGATTGCCAGCAGTGAAATTTTTTCAGTTCCGATAATCGTCTGCTGTGCAAACACTGCTGCGCTCACATGCGGGTTCAGTGCAAAATACACCATAGAGCCGCCTAATACTGCCAAATATACAGGCACCTTCAAAAATAAAAGTACCAACATTACGATTGCTGCCAATAAAAGAATATCACTCATCGCTGCCTGCTGCCTCCTTTGCCTCTGATTTAACGCCATGAAGTATGCTGTAAATAAAACTGATTACCATATCCACATAGGAAAAAAGTGAAATGCCATACACTACAATGTAAGGAATATGTAACATACTGGTGGAACGTCCACTTTCCAGAAATATCTTCAAATACGGAATGGTCTGTACAAATAGGAAACCTAATATCACAACCACAATAACTGCAATCATGATCTCCATTACCTTTTGTGCTTTTTCCGGCATGAGATCCACGATCATCTCGATTGCAACGTGGTTACCGCTCCGGAATGCCGCACCTGCTGCCGCAAATGTGATCCACACCATACAGGATGTCTGAACTTCCTCTAACCATGTAAATGGTGCATGAAACACATAACGCCAGATAACCCCGGCAAATGTTAATATGATCAGAATCGCCAGAATGACAGATGCTACGATAACATCTAAATTCGCTAAAAAACTCCATTTGCTCTTTTTCTTATTTTCCATGCTCATCCTCTCCTATTCCTCTGCTCCCATTGCCTTGCGCACTGTATCGTACAGTCCGTCTGACCATCCGAAACGGTCTCCCATCTCATAGAATGGAGCTGCTTTTTCCCGGAAACCTTCCAGCACTTCCTCAGATGGATCGACAACGGTCACTCCCTCGTCGACCATCAGCTGTAAATACTCCTGCTCTGCCTCCTGCAATACCTGATTGTTGTATTCTCCGGCTTCCTGTGCCGTCTCAACAAGCCAGTTCTGCTGTTCCTCTGTAAGGCTGTTAAACCAGTCAGCTGACACCACCCATGTTGTGAAGTTTTTAACATGTCCGTCCAGGATCAGATATGGAGCCACTTCATGCAGCTTTCTTCCATACAGGGTAGCGATCGGATTCTCCGCACCATCAATTGTCTTTGTCTGCAATGCCTGATAAACATCGCCTAATGCCATACCGGTAGAGGTTGCTCCAAGGACATCAAATCCATATGACTGTATCTCATTGGATGGTACGCGGATTTTTAATCCTTTCAGATCATCTACACTGTTTACCGGAACATTGGTAAGTGTATGGCGTTCTCCATACATCCAGTTGGAAGCGATAATTTTTAATCCTTTTTCTTCCAGCTTTTTGCACTGATCCTCATACCAGTCTGATTCGATCAATGTCCAGCACTGATCCCAGTCATCAAAGAGAAATGGTCCAAATAATATTCCCATGTCCTTGATCCCATAATCTGCATAAAACGCTCCGTCTGCAAGCGTGCATACCGGCTCTCCCAAAAGCATGGAATCAATCAAAGATGATTTATCTCCCAGCTGTGAGTCCGGGTACACTTCAATCGCCATTTTTCCACCGGACTTTTCTTTTATGATCTCCTGTGCTCTCTCCCATCCTGCACCGATCGGTTCACTGCTGTTATTCTCAAATGCCACATCCAATACAATCTCTGGTTCTACGGACGATGCTGCATCCGATCCTGTCTGGCTGGCGCTTCCACAGGCAGTTAAAGGCAATAACATCAGGCCTGACAGTATCACTGCTGTCATCTTTTTTAATCTCATAGTGTAAAACCTCCTTTTTCTCCAACCGTTTCTGACTTTTTATTTGTTAATACCGGAAAAATCAAAAACTACTTTTAACATGTCTCCCGGATTGTTTGCAAAGTCTGCAAAAGCCTTTGCTGCATCCTCAAACGGATAGACATTTGTGATGATCTTTTCCAGTGGAGCTTTGCCCTCATGAACAAGATCTATCAACTCTAAGAAGTCTTTTTTCAATGCATTTCTCGAACCAAATACATTCAGTTCTTTTTTCTGGATCAGTGTGAAGTTGAAATCCAGATTCTTTTTTCCGACTCCGATCAATACCATGCGTCCACCGAAACAACATGCATCAATACAATTCTGGAAAGTAGATGGAAGTCCTACAGCCTCGATCGTCACATCAAATCCATTTCCCTCTGTAAGCTCTGCCACTCCTTTGTCAAAATGCTCCGGTGAATCATTCAGCAATGTTCCGTCTACGCCGAACTCTTTTGCCATTTCAAGCTTACCTTCGGATACGTCTGAAATATAAACTGTTGCGCCCTTTGCTTTTGCTGCGATGGCTGCAAGTACACCGATCGTTCCGGCTCCGACTACAAGCACTTTATCTCCCTCTTTGACATTTGCACGGCTGACACCATGATAACTGATACAGAACGGTTCGATTGCTGCTAAGGTTTTCGGATCCAGACCTTTTCCGTCATACACTCTTTCTACCGGCATTGTGATGTACTCGCGGAAAGCTCCATCCCGCTGGCATCCCATGGTCTGATTATCCATACATGCATTTACGATCCCATGTGTGCAGGAATAACAATGTCCGCAGTTAAAATATGGATTACAGGTAACGATCATTCCCGGTTTGATCCCATATTCATTGTTCTCATCTGCCTCAATGACTTCGGCTGAAAATTCGTGTCCCGGAATTCTCGGATAATCAAAATATGCAAATGTTCCACGGTATGATCCAAGATCACTTCCACAAATTCCTCCATATAAAAGTTTTAATAATACTTCTCCTTCTTTTCTCACCGGCATATCGATCTCCTTGATTTCCACTTCGCCTGGTGCGTTGATATACATTGCTTTCATGTGTCATCCTCCTCTTATCCTTTGGTATGCTTTTTATGTTTCTGTCTTTGTACTTATCGTTACGTACTATGTTGTATACATCAGATTATAATATCATGTTTTTTGCATGTCAATTGTACATGTTGCAAATAATTCTTAGTCATATTTTGTAAATAATGCACAATTCGCTTTTGTTGCCCCTCATCAGGCAGGCTTCGCATTTATTTTGGCAGCTCATTTGTGAAGCTGTTGTGTTTATTTTGTCCGTATGCTAGAATGAAAAAAATATTTAATATTATTTTCTTGTTATGGGAGTATCTGTTATGTCAAAAATGAATTTAAAAACACAGGCTTACAATACGATCCGCCAAAAAATCGTAACCTGTGAATATGCACCGGGAACTTTTTTAAATGAAGAACTTCTCACTACTGAATTAGGTCTGAGCCGCACACCGGTCCGTGATGCGCTAAGCCGTTTAGAGCAGGAGGGATTAATTGAAATAAAACCCAAAAAAGGCATTATCGTAATGCCTCTTTCCATTAATACGATCAATATGATTTTTGAAGTACGGCAATTATATGAGCCGTATATTCTTTTAAATTATGGTAATGCCCTCTCTGTGGAGCGATTAAAAGATTTTTATAATATTTTCAGTTCCAGTAAAACGAATCATAACTGTTATAATAATAATGATTATTTTTACGAATTAGATACGGAATTTCACAACTTCGTTGTCGATGCGTGTCCAAACACTTATATCCATCAAAACTACAATATGATACAGACACAGGCAGAACGTTTCCGCTATATGACCGGGAATATTTCCGAGAAACGATTAGACGACACTTTTCAGGAACATCTTGACATTATCCGGGCCTGCCTGCGCAACGACTGGAAGGAGGCTGCTGAACAGATGACTGTTCATCTGGAAGAGTCCAAAAAGGCAACTTTCCAGCTTATTTTTAACAGCATTTCCACCCAGTCTTTAACGCTGTAACACTCCACCAGAAGGAACATTGATATGAAGGAAAAAATCTTTAACATTATTCAGATCGGCGACAAGAGCAACCGCCTCAGCCGCGCTTTTGATATTTTTATCACAATCACCATTGTCTGCAATATTCTTGTCACTTTTTTACAGACTTTTGACCAGTTGGCATCTTTTTCAGGACTGTTCTTTGTTGTGGAAGCTGTGACTGTTTTTATATTCTGTATTGAATATGCCCTTCGTATCTGGACTGCAAATTATCTGTATCCGGGAATGAGCAAGTCCAAAGCCACGATCCGTTTCCTCGTTTCTTTTGATGGTATTGTGGATCTGTTCACGATCATTCCTGCTTTTTTCCTGTCCGGGTTTGTCATTTTCCGTATGCTGCGCGTGGCAAGAATTTTCCACCTGTTCCGTCTGAATGCCAAATATGACTCTTTCAACGTAATCACAACTGTTTTATATGAAAAAAGAAATCAGATCATCTCCTCTGTTTTTATTGTGCTGATTCTCACCATCGGTTACGGTGATATTTACCCGATCACAACACTTGCTATCTGTGCTTCCGCAAAAAGACACGATTTTGAAATTGAATGATATTATTATTATACGTGGGGAGAATGGTTAAATATACGAGGCAGCAATGACTCTTGCTTTGTCACAAAAAGGCATAGAAAAGGATGTATCCCTCTAAATTGAAATTCGGATTGACAACTACACTATTTTGATATAGTATAAATCGCAGGAAATGAGTTTTTCAACCGTACAGTTTTTACTCATGCGGCTCACTCGTTTCTTTTTTTATTCTCAAAATATCATATAAATATAATTTATTATCTTGGGCATGTCTTATTACCATTCTGCCTTTAAAAATATTATATCCTGTTAATTCACCATCATTATTGTATTTAGGAACAGCAAATCTAGTATCATAGCGATACCATCCATACTTTGCTTTACTATTGTGCTTATTTTTTTTATTTTCTGAGAAAGTCTTATTAGCAGCAATTTGAATCAACTCCCTAATTGCCACAGAAGCATTCGCTTTTGCATATTCATTTGGTCCTCTTAATACCTTGGTATCTTTTGAATGCGAGTACTCATCGGGGAAGTCACTCCCAATATAAATCAATTCATTTGTGTCAAGGATTTCTGTACAAGAGCCTATATATTCTTTCAAATAATCCTCTACCATATTCCAGTCAACATTTTTGTTTCTCTTAAATCTAAGATCGTTAATAACAACAACTTTTTTCCCTTCTGCATCTGATATGACGGAAATATTACCTGTTGGCAGCTTAATTTCTTGCTTTCGTATCCATCGTTCGAGATAACTGAATACTCGTCTTTTCATTTCTCCAGAAGACATCATAATACTATCAATTATAAACTGCTCGCCAACTACATAGTCTGCTCTTGAAAATTCATTCTTCTTATCTTCTTCATCACACAGTAAATCAACAAGCGACATATCCAGTGCCTTACAAATCGCAACTAGCTTGTCTGCCTGTGGATTTATCTGTTTCTTTCGCCAATCACTAATTGTACTAGTAGCAATGTCTGTCCTTCGGGACAGTTCAATCTGACTCATATTTATTTCTTCTAGTCTTGCAAAAATCTTTTCGTATATATTCATGATACAGCCTCTTTTTCCGACTTTTCGGATATTGTATCATTTACAATATATCTTTACAAGTTTTTCTTAATTCATCCTAATACTTTCTTTTTTCTCTCAATCATTGTCTCGAAAAAGGCTCGCATATCCACGCAACTCAAAATTTCTTTGACAAAAGACAAATTGCCTCCACATGTTTCGTGAACGGAAACATGTCGCAAGGCTGGCACTCGACAGCCTGATACCCATGTCTTGTGAGATATTTTAAATCCCTCGCAAGTGTCTCAGGATTGCATGACACGTAGACCACTTTTTTCGGTGCAAGTTTTACTACTGAGGATAAAAATGCCTCATCGCTTCCCGCTCTCGGTGGATCCATGAATACGACATCCACTTTTTTGTTCTGCTCAGAAAGCTCTACCATAAATTTTCCGGCATCTGCATTGTAGAACTGTTCATTTTTGATATTGTTCCGTTTTGCATTGATGACCGCATCCTTCACAGCATCACGGTTTAACTCCACGCCGATCACTTCTTTTGCCTGGGACGCAGCGATCAGACCGATCGTTCCGGTTCCACAATATGCATCGATCACTTTCTCTTTTCCGGTCAGTCCCGCATATGTGATCGCTTTGTTATAAAGGATCTCTGTCTGTACCGGATTCACCTGATAAAATGATTTTGGCGAAATACGGAAGGTACAGCCACAGAGCGTATCCTCAATATAACCTTTTCCATAAATAACAGTTTCCTTTTCTCCAAGAACCATGCTGGTCTGTTTATCATTTATGTTAACCACAACTGTAGTTATTTCAGGATGAAGCTTCCGCAATGCTTTTACAAAATTGTTTTTGGATGGAAGAATCGGGGAACCGAGCACCAACACTACCATCACCTCGCCACTGTGAAAACCGCGGCGCACGAGAACGTGCCGAAGCAGACCGTATCCGGTGTCCTCATCATATGTTTTTATTTTAAATGAATGAAGAAGTCCTCTGATATCGCGGATGATCGCACTCGATAACTCATCCTCGATTTCACAGGAATCAATATTGATGACTTCATGGGTTCCGGCCTTGTATACACCAGAGATCACGCCGCCCGGTGCTGCCTTTGCATGTCCGTTTCCTGCGGTACGTCTGCCTCCGTTTGCATGTTTTCCCCTGCGCTCCACATCAAACACTGCGTGTACCTTATTTCTGTAATGATACGGATTTTCCATTCCGATGATCGGCAGGACTTTACAGTAATCCCCAATGTTTTTGCGCACATAGGTCTGTTTTTCCTGCAGCTGTTGTTCGTAAGACATTCCCTGATAATCACAGCCGCCACATTTTTTTGCATACGGACAGGCTGCTGCCGGTTTCTTTTTTTGTTTCTCTGATTTCCATGTGTATTTTTTCTGCAATGCTCCCGCATTATCTATGATTTTTTTCTTTCCTTTTTCCTGCATAACTGCTCCTTTTATTTTGGCTTGCTACTTTCATTTTGGCTTGTTACTTTTCATCTCTATGTGTTTATGCTATCATAGGAACCCGTAAGAATCAAAATATTTTTAGTGAGGTTATGAATATGAATTTTATTAAGAAGAATTGGAAAGGTGTGCTGTTATGCCTGATAATCGCGATTCCAAGCTGGATTTTAGGAAAAATTTTCCCAATTGTAGGCGGTCCTGTCTTTGCGATCCTCCTAGGAATGGTCATTACATTATTGGTCAGCGATAAATCTGCTCTACAGAGCGGCATCACATTTGTGTCCAAAAAGATCCTGCAATATGCTGTTATTTTACTTGGTTTTGGAATGAATCTCTCTGTCATCCTGCAGACAGGAAAACAATCGCTTCCAATCATTCTTGCAACGATCACAACATCCCTTGTTGTTGCCTGGGTATTACATAAAATCCTTCATGTTCCCGGAAAAATCTCCACACTCATCGGTGTAGGTTCCTCGATCTGTGGAGGCTCCGCAATTGCAGCTACTGCTCCTGTCATTGACGCTGATGATGAGGAAGTTGCACAATCAATTTCTGTCATTTTCTTTTTCAATATGCTTGCCGCTTTATTTTTTCCTATGCTTGGCACCGTTCTTGGTTTTTCCCAGACAAGCGGAGAAGCTTTCGGTATTTTTGCCGGAACTGCTGTGAATGACACCTCTTCCGTTACCGCTGCTGCCTCCACCTGGGATTCCATGTACAACCTTGGTTCGGCGACTTTGGATAAAGCTGTCACCGTAAAACTTACAAGAACACTGGCAATTATCCCAATCACGCTTGTCCTTGCTTTTCTTCGAACCAGAAAGGAACAAACGGATCATAATAAAGTGGATTTTAAAAAGATTTTTCCAATGTTCATTCTCTATTTTATCATTGCATCCATTATTACAACAATAGCAGTGAACTTCGGTGTTCCTGCAGCTGTTTTCAATCCGCTAAAAACTTTGAGCAAGTTTTTCATCGTTCTTGCCATGAGTGCAATTGGTCTGAATACCAATATTGTGAAATTAGTGAAAACAGGAGCCAAGCCTTTGCTTCTTGGATTCAGCTGCTGGATCGGTATTACCTGTATGAGTTTGCTGATGCAACACGTATTAGGTCTGTGGTAAAATTATGAATCTTTTTGATAGGAGGAAGCGGTTTTCGCTCCTTCTATTTTTGTATTCTGGCAAATAGAAGCGCTATCACCATCAGAAAGCATCCCACAAACACAAAACACCACTGTATTCCGATTTTTGTCAAAAATGCTGAGGCTGACAGCGTCAGAATCTCCACCAGATTCACTCCCATATTAAGCACAGACAGCGTTGCCGCACGCTGGCTGCCACACTCCGCTTCGTCCACAAACTGATTTTCCAGATTCATCAGCAAATATTCCGGAAGATTTAAAAGCAACGGTAATATCAGCATTAGAAGCAGTACGGCTGCCCTGAATTTTACCACTCCAAAAAGAAGAAATGCCACCCCTGCTGCGGCAGCTGTAACTGCGGGCAGTTTTTCCCTACTGGACTTTCCGTTTTTTCCGTCAGACAATTTTCCTAAAATGGGTTCTGCCAGCATCTGTACGGCTGAATAGCTCAAAATGATCAATGACATCCATTCTACCGGCAAACCGCAGTTCTCAAGTTTTACCACATAAAAGAAGTTGATCAGAAGCCATGCGATACTGAAAATCGCCAGCGAAATCACAAACAGAAATGCTTTTTTGTTTTTAAATACCGCTAAAATCTGCCGTATCGAATCCTTTTTCTGCATAGTATCACCGCTATTCTCCTGCTGTCTGATGTCTGCCTGAAGCCGCATTTCTTTTCTATCTGCAATTATGGTTTTACTGCTTTCACTTCTCAGGAAGAACGAGCATACAACCGCTATAATATCCATGACTACGGTTGTAATCAGTAGACCTTCCATACCGCTTATTTTATAAATCCCGGCATACGCAACTGTACTGATGATAAAACCTGCTATTCCAAAGTTTTCTGCATGTGCTGTTTTTACAAGATATCCGTTTTCCCCATACAGATTGTACAGGTATGCGCTTCCTGTCCCGGAGGTAAAGCACGCCGCAATCCCCTCCACAACTGCCTCCACGACGAACAGTGCAAGTGACCGGCTCACAAAGGCTGCAAGCAATAAACTTCTCGCGCCAAGCAGCAACACCTGTGCCAGGATCAGGGATTTCCGGTATCCAATTTTATCTGTTATAAATCCTGTTGGAATTTCTCCCAGAAAAATCACGCCAGACAATAATGCCTGAAGGAGGAAAAATACGTGTTCCGACACACCAGCCGGCGTTCTTACCAGCAACGCAACCGGCGCAAAAAAGACAAGTCCATTCAAAAAACAGACTCCGTCATAACTATCAAATTTTAATTTTTTCATGAGATATCTCCTTTTTTTCTAATTCGTAATCAGTTGACCGATCTTCTTCTTTGTAACAAAAAAAAGATTACATCTGTCTGTAACCTGATTTAAAAACTGTGCCATCTTTGATTTCTGCCAGTTTTTCCATCATTGAATTAGAAAAAAATCAATGTCTCATGTATTTGATAACCTCCGGAGTCTTACTTTTAAAATATACTGTTATTTAAAAACTGTATCAGTGAGAAATGTTCACTGACGTAATTTATACTAACATAACGTATTTCAAATTACAAGTTTCAGTGCCCCTCCTTTTCATCAAACTATCTTTATTTTTCTTCATAGAACTCTTTTCTATTTTACATTTATCTAATTTTTGCTTTCAAAAAAGACTTCCAAAATTTACTCAGAAGTCTTTTTTGAAACATCTTATCTTCTATAAAATAAGCTTAGTTTATTTGCTTAATGCATCCTGTACTGCAAGTATTAACATTCCTGCACAGTCTGTGCAGCCCTCCGGAATTACATCGAGATTGAAACCTTCTATTTTGGTTGGAATACCATTATCATCTGCAGTTATTTTAATTTCTGCAATTTTATCCGGTCCCATATTCTGAAGTTCCTGAAGAACCATAGTCTGCTTTGTTGGCCACATCATCTGGAATGCATCCGGATCAGTCAGGGAATACTCAGAATCCATGTCATTTACAACGATGGTTGTGATCTTATCACCCTCAAGGTTAATATCTACGTCTGTACCTCTCTTGTATCCATTGGCTTCCGTGTGATAGCTTCCGGATACATTTCGCTTCTCATTGCTCTTACCGCAGCCAGTAAATGCAAGAAGCATTATGCATCCTAGCAAAAGTGTAATAACTGCCCTATGAATTAACTGTTTCCTCATTTTTCTTCTCCCCCTTTTTTCCTCTGAATCCAGGAATCACAAGGAATATAATACTTAATGCCATTCCAAGGATTAAGATTGCATTAGCACCACCAACAACAAGTTTCCATGTATTGCCCTCCTGCATCTCAAGACCTACACCTGATGTATTGGCAAATACATATAACTGTCTGTGTGCTGATTCCTGTAACATGCGGATACCGTAATCTGTTCCGTATAAATTTTTTGTCGTTACAGCTGTCTGTGGAGCAAGCCACATGTCAAGACCTGCAAGTACACCTGTATCAGGAACATAGATTGTAAAATCCATAGCCGCATCTGTGATCATACGTCCATGTGATCCCCACTCACCTCTCGCAAGATCTGTCACTAATGGTTTGCTTGCACCTGTCCAGCCTGTTCCGATATAGTTATAACTTGTCATATATCCATTGCAGTCTGCTTCTTTTGTAACAATCTCAAATGGTCGGCAATAGATTTCTCTTAATGCCTGCTCATCTACCCAGGTATGTACCCCACTACGGTTTGTCTCCTGATCATTGGCTACAAAATGTTTTAAGTATACCGCAATCTTTTTATCCTGTAACCCTCTGATCTCCTCTGCTGCTATTTTTCCGGAAAGTGTCGGATCTTCTGAATAGGACTCGAAGCTTCTTCCACCAAATGGAGATCTGTGGATATTAACAGTCATACCATACATACCGGAAATTCCGTTTGCAAGGCATTCATCTCCATAAATAGTTCCCATTCTGTAAGCAAGCTCTTTATTCCATGTTGCTGCACGCACAGTTGAGCCTACATACTGATTAGCTGTTTTATCGGATGTCAGATTGTGGAGTCCTTCTGCACCGTCCATATCAATTGCAGCTGCCTTGTTGATGGAAAGGATTGCCGGATTGCTCCAGCCACAGGTTCCATATAATCTTCTAAGTTCATCCACTGACATTTCTTCTACTAACTGCTGCCACTTCGGATCATCAAATTCAAGACCTGTCATGTCTGAGATTTCCAGTCCGCTGTCTACTCCGGTAACAGCCGGTTCTGCGTCCGGCAGATTATCAAGATCATACTCCCATCCGGAAGTATTATTCGTCATAAGTGCAACTGTTTCATCGGAAGCTGCCACATTCATATTTGTCTCTCTGGATGTCGGCATCGTTCCTGCCCAGTCAGAACGGGATACATATCCGACTGTTCCGTCTGCTCCAAAGTATCCGTCACCAGCTGTGACCGCATCAAACAGGTTCTCTGCTGCCACTTCATCTGTGGAACGTTTGCCCTGGTTTGCGTCATTGTATACAACTTTACTGTCTACTGTGTAGGCAATTGGCTCTACAGCCGTTCCATCACTGTTAACCTTCATGTTATGAGAATCTGTCTGAAGCCTGAATTCATAATCACCGGCACTTAATACATAGCATTTGTTATTCTTATAGTCATAAGATGCCATGTCATCTACATTCATAGTAAGTGTCACCGTCTCAGATTCACCTGGTTTTAGTGTATTTGTTTTTTCAAATGCTCCAAGTACTACAGATGATTTTTCAATCTCCTCTGCCGGGTCATATGGTGCTGCATAGTAGAGCTCTACGACATCTTTTCCTGCAACATCGCCGGTATTGGTAACTTTTACATCGATATTGATTGTTCCACCAATATCTCCTAACTCTGTTTTCTCAACTTCCCAGTCGAAGTTTGTGTAAGACAAACCATAACCAAATGGGAACTGAACAGTTGTGTCATAATCAATATAACCATCAGCTGCTGCTGTCTCATAATAGCGATATCCAACATAAATACCTTCCTGATAGTAAACATATTTGTTGTTTCCATCAAAGTTAGAATATGTGTAATCGCCAAAATTGTAATAAGAAGGAGCTGTTGTAAGGTCATATGCATAAGTATCAGCAAGATGTCCGGATGGATTTACTTCACCGGCAAGGATATTTCCGAGAGATCCACATCCTCTGGAACCCGGCATTCCGATCCAGAGTGCTGCATCAATTGCCTCATCATCCAGAAATCCTGTTTCCATTACCATAGCTGTATTCAATACAACGATGACTTTGTCATAATGCTCTTCTACATAGCTTAAAAGTTCCTGTTCTACGCTCTGGAGCTCCAGATAATGCTTGCCGGCATCTCCTCCGACATAGCCGTCCATCTCCATCGTTGCATCCGATCCTTCTCCACCTGCACGTCCGATCACTACCATTGCCACATCCGAATAGTTCTCTGAATATGTCAGAACATTTTCACCTTCGTAATCGTATGCTTCATACTCATCTAAGGACTGCTCTAAGATACTGTGATCTGCTCCTGACATATCTGTCATTCCACCTTCCTGATCACTTCTCTCTTTGTAATTGTCCTCATAGAACTGCCACAGTCCAGGGTTTACTTCGAATCCGGCATCTTCCAGACCTTTTTTCATATTTGTGTTCAGATCCTGCTTGAACCAGCTCGATGCAGAACCGGAACCCTGATATAATGTCTGATAAGATGCAATACCAAACAGATTAATCTTCGTTCCTGCTGCCAGTGGCAGAGAAGCATTGTCCTTGTTCTTTAGCAATACGATACCTTCATTTCCAAGTTCCTCTGTGAGATCTGCGGCCTGCGACAATGCTTCGTCTGCTGACATCTCATAAACAGAATTACTGTCATCCCTGAAATAAAGCTTGATCATTGTGATGTATCTTGATACAAGCAGGTCAGCGACTACGGTAACGATCAGCAGAATTGCGGTTATCGCAATACCAATGTACCCTTTTTTCTTTCCTTTGCTTTTCATATTTTTCCTCCTTTTTTCTGATGAACGAATCGTAGCATAAAAAAAAGAGGCAGATTGCCTCTTTTCACAACTGGTCATTTTCAATTCGTAATTTTAAGTTCTGGATTCTGTGTATGAAAACCAGAACTGACCGGTTATATTTATGCCATTTGTAGTTTTATCTTATGGGATTGGTATTGAAATCCGCTTGATCACAAGCGCATGCTCCTTATGTATCGTCATGCAGCCATCATATTTTTTCACAATCTCTTTCACACTCTTAATGGAATAATCAATTCCCTCTTCTCTCACTTCCTGTGCTTCCTTTGAGTCTTCGAAATAATTCTCAAGCTGTATCATAAGCAGTCCGTTCTTCTCCCAGACCGATAGTGCAATCTGCTTCTTGTCCGGCTCTTCCAGCATTTTGATGGAATAAAAGGTATCCTCGAAAAGTCCTGTAAAAAGTGCGTAGACATCCATTGTCTCCATAAAATCCATCTTCGCACCATCCACAATGCACGCCATTGTGATATGATTCGCCTGACAGTAAAAGTTCTTCTCCGTCAATACAACATCTAATACTTCGTTTCCAGTCTTCACAACCGCATCATAAATCTGAATGGAATCCTTAAGGTCCTCTAGCGAATCCTTAAGCTGTTCTGAAACCTGCATCTCCTGGATTCCTGTAATCTGCTGTTTTAACTCATGACACTTTAAGTTGATCGCGTTCATGTTTTCTTTCGCTACGGCATACTGCTCCTGCCGCTTCAGCCATAAATATTTTACCAGAGACAGTTCATTCTCATCCTGAATCCTACGGAAAATACCATCATCTAAAATCAGGATGAAAAGACAGCAGATCAGGGAATAAAAATGGCACACCAGTTCCAGACCATAGTATTCATTATTCGCATAGCTTTGTACCATTCTGCTCAAAACAAGCACGACAAAGAATACGCCTACTGAAAATCCAATAGTCTGTCTGACACTGATGTCAAACTCTCCTTTTCCTCTTTTTTTTCTCACAAAAAACAAATAACATGTTCCATATACCAGTGCGACTGTCAGAAACATCTTCAAGTTGATATCCGGTTCTGAATCTGTCGGTGCATGTGGAACATGAAACAGGATTCCACGGATACATTTTTCTATCATGCCAACGGTATAAGTCAAATGCTGTACGGCATAAGCACAGACAGCCGTGTAAGTAGCCTTTCTCCATGAGATCACATACACACGGTAGGCAATAAATCCGATCATCGCTGTTTCCAGAATAAATTTGATATTCGAATTTGTGTCCATTGCAGCGATCACACTTCCTGCAAGCACAAGCAGGACTCCCTGCTGCCAGAAATGCTCTCTCTTTTTCATCGGAATCATAAGAATCCACGTTATCACCAACATCTCGATAAAAAAAGATGCCTGTATCCATTCAATACGCAGCCCGTTCATTGCACTCCTCCGTAGTAATCTGTCAGTATCTCCATAAATTCCTGCCTTTTCAGCCGGCTGAGCAGAAGCTCGTCTTTATTGTCCATGATCACATGCTCTTTCTCTATGCGGAGAACATGCATCAGATTCAACAGATAACTGGAGCTGCATCTTGCAAAAGGAAGGCCTTCGAGATCTTTTTCTACTTTTTTCAAACTTCCTGTACACATATAATTTCCCTGCATCGTATGAAATGTCAGTGAATGGTTCTGCACCTCAATATAAATAAGCTCTGTCGTGTGTACCTTATAAATGCACTCTTTGCCCTTGATAATAATACTTCGTTCTTCCCGCATGGAAATTCTGTCATAAGCCTTGTGCATCTTTTCCACAAACATATAATAACTGACCGGCTTAACCAGAAAATCAAGCGCACTGACTTCATAGCCTTTCATCACAAACTGTGCCATATTCGTGATAAAAATCAGAATCACTTCCTCATCCAGATTCCGAATCCATTCAGCCGCTTTCATCCCATCCATATGCTCCATCTCAATATCTAAAAGTATAACATCATATTTCTTTCCTGTATTATACTTTTCTACGATCTCAGTACCATCCGTTAAGGTTTCCACCTGAATTGGAATCCCCGATTCTTTTTCAAACATTTCAAGGTAGGATAAAATTTTTTTCCTGCTCAAAAGTTCATCTTCAACAACTGCTACTCTCACTTGTATACCACCTCTGGAGCTATTATAACAACTCTGCCATATATAATGCAAATAAATCCATACCGACAGAGAACACTTTGGTCTTGGACTCTGCATTGCAAAGGAGCTCACTGAAAAACAAAATGGGAACATCCAGGTTGTGGATGCTCCCATTTCCGGCAGCTGCTTTATGGTACAATTGCCATGTGCACTTTAATTTTTATGTGATTTCTACGCTCTCCTGTCAGGTTATATTTTTCCTGTTATTCCACATTTTTCAGTGCCTGATCCATCGGAATACGCTTGATTCTTCTGAAATCCAATACCATGACAAGCAGATATCCGATCAGGATAAACAGGAACATTTTCACATAGCCCATCGTGCTTATGCGGAAAGCGTACCATCCACTGTACGAAAAGAGCATGATCCTCCAGACAACCTTCATGATGACGACACCTAAAATCACGCTGACAACATCAATTACCACAAGAACGATGGTCGTGGACAACAGATATAAGCTTGCAATCTCCCGGTTCTCATAGCCCAGGATTTTTGTCATGGAAATTGCATTTTCGTTCTTCTCGATGATCAGCTTCGTGAGCAGGTAAATCAATACTGCGGATAACAGGATGCACAGATACTGGAAGTAGGTCATATAAGAGCCCATGGAATGATCGAGCTGGTCACACATTTTCGTAATGTCGTGTTCTGTGATGACGGTTGCGATCTCATCCTCATCAATATCTGTAATCTCTGAATCCGAGAGATAGCCTGTGAATGCATCACTGTCCATGTCAAAGATTTCACAATACTGCTCATTGGACAGAAATACTGCCAGCGCCTGACTGTGATCATAGATTCCTGCAACCTCAAACTCATACTGTTTGTTCTCATATTTTTCGTCAAGAACCACTGTGTCACCCACACTCAGGCTGTATTTATCTGCATAGGAAGCAGAAATATATGCCTCGTTTCCTTTCAGGGCAGACAGGTTACTGATTTTCACATACCGGCTGTCATCCTCGATTCCGTAGACAGAAATCTCCTCATCTAACGTATCGCTCTTGTTCTGCAGAGATGTCATATTGAATTTCTCTGCATCCTTATTATCCGTTGTGATAATGTCTCCATCCTCATTCTCATAAGACTTTAACACATACTGATAGTTCGTGAACATCATATCTGAAACATTGGATTTGTAATAGTCGAGCGTCTCCGGCATACCGACCGCCATTGCGAGCATAATACCGATAAACCAGATCCCCACAAATAAAATCAGGTAATTCGTCACGTTCTGGAACATGATACGCAGGCGGAAACGGCTTAAAAAGCTCCATTTTGGCAGGCGCATTGCTTTTTTACGTTTTGTTTTTTTCAGATCATGACGCAAAAACTGTAATGGTGTATGCCGCATCATTTTTATAATGACGACGAGATTGACCGCAAGCATTAAAACAACCGGGATGATTGTTGTCTTGAAAAAAGCATCCGGGTTCCAGACTGTCTGATAAGTTGGAAGACTGTAGCTGTTATAATACATGCCGACAACCACATTTTTAAATACGGTATAGCCGAGGATATTTCCAACGCACGCTGCGAGAAGTGTCACGATCACCGGCATGGAAATATAATGTCTGACCAGTTCACCTCTCGTATAACCAGAAGCTCTCAGTGTTCCGATCGTAGAAGCTTCCTTCACGATCGTGTTGCTGATGGTCACTGCAAAAATAAATGCAATGATGACGATCAAAATATCCAGTAAAACACCACCCATAGCTTTGTCTGAACCCATATCATCCGTTGCAAAATTAATAGCCGGATTTGCATAGCGCGGCATATAGTCCTCTAACTCTTTGTCAGCACACACAACCTGTGTGAGCAGTGCTTTCATGAAATCATCGGATTTTGCTTTCTGCTCCACTTCATCTGCAGGAGTATCCACATAATTCCATGTGTAAGAATAATGAACAGTTTTATGTAAACTATCAAATCCTTCCTGTGTGACCATAGCCACATCGAATTTGATCGCATCAAACATCATATCCGTTGACTTCTCATGCAGTGTCGCATAATTGACATAGGCGATCAGTCCGACAACTTTGAACCTCTGCCCGCTGACAGAAATCTCATCTCCCACTTTGACGCCGACATTGTCTGCATGCATACGGTCAATTGCGATCTCATCCGCTTTTTCCGGAAATGCTCCGTCAAGCAGGCAGGCAAGATCCACGTTATCATTTTTTGCATAGACACGGATGTTTCCTTCTGCCTCGCCGTCATTGTTGTAATCTTCCTCCTCATTTCGGAAGAAGTTCTCATATACTTTTACCGGAACTTCTGTAAAATCAGGATCGTTTAACTCATATTTTTCTTCTGCGTCAGCATATTTATCATCGATTTCCTCTACGATTTTATCCCATGCCTCGTCGTAGGCTTCCGGATAAGCCTTTTCATCCAGCTTTTCGTCCAGCTCTTTTTTCGCTTTGTCAAGATAATACTTTTTGACGTCCGCTTTTGTTCCTGTCTCGATAGCAGAAAGTAACGTCTCATCTGCCTTTTTGTCCAGCTCAAAATGTCCATCCTCTAACTTATATTTTGTCACGCCTTCATTTGCTGCAACGAGCATACTCTCATTTGCAACATACATACCGGAAACAAAGCCGATCGTGAGGATCAGGAATAATGCCACCACAAGATATTTTTTCCAGTCACCGAGCAATTCACGCGGAATACGTCTGATGAGTGGATTTTTAATTTTTTTCTTTTTCATAACTGCCACACTCCTTACCACTCAAGATCTGCTGCTGAAATCTTGTGCTCGTTCCTCTCGTTGTGGCGCACGGCTCCATCACGAAGTTTTATAACATGATCTGCCATGTTCTTGATTGCCTCGTTGTGTGTTACCATGATGATCGTATTTCCATATTTTTTGTTTACATCTTCAATCAGTTTTAAAATTTCTTTGGAGGTGTTATAATCCAAAGCGCCGGTCGGTTCATCGCAGAGCAGGATATCCGGGTTTTTCACGATCGCACGACCGATGGAAACACGCTGCTGCTGACCACCGGACAACTGATTCGGCAGCTTGTACCGGTGCTCGTAAAGTCCCAGCGTGTGAAGCAGCTCGTCAATGTCCAGCGCATTGTCGGAAAGATACGCTCCGACTTCAATGTTTTCCTTCACGTTTAGATTGGCGATCAGATTGTACATCTGAAATACATAGCCGAGATGTTTTCTGCGGTATTGGGTTAGTTTCTTCTCACTCATATCTTCGAGCTTATCACCGTTGATCGAGATGTAACCGCAATCGGCACTGTCGATTCCTCCGATAATATTTAATAAAGTTGATTTTCCCGAACCGGACGGTCCAAGCAGAACACAGAACTCTCCTTTTGCCACGGAAAAGTTCATTCCGCGCAATACTTCCTGACGTGTTTCTCCACTTCCAAAACCTTTTTTCAGGTCAACGATCTCCAAAAATTTTTTTTCTTCCTCTGACATATGCTCCCCTTTTCAAAAAAACGTATTTGGCAACTTCCATTTTTGATATTTTAGTTAGTTTTAACTAATCTCAAGAGGATTATAGCACATGATATTGGGGATACAAGGAAGAGATATTGTTGTTGAGAAATTTTGTCAGTTAAATTAACTATTTGATTACATATTGACCTTTGATACTATTCGATATAATATATGTATATACAGTTAATACTATATAACAAAGACCGTCGCATGAAGTGCGTGTAGATATTGATTATGAAACTAAGCTTCATGATCAACAATATCTTTTTTAAAGGAGTGAACATTTATGAGCGATCAGGTTGCCATCAAAACATGGGGAAATAGTCAGGGAATACGTATTCCAAAGAATATTCTTGAAAAACTTGGACTCCATGTCTCAGATACTTTACAAATTGAAGTAATTGATGATTCGATTGTTTTGAAAAAAGCATTTAAACACAAAACATTTGAGGAACGCGTTGCTGAATACAATGGGGAAATTTCAATTTGTGATTATGATTGGGGAGAACCTGTCGGAAAGGAAATTTTATGATGAATTTTTCGCAGGGAGATATTATCAAAATTTCTAATTTAAAAGATGCAATGCTTGTTGTAAGTAAAAATGAATTTATTAAAAAAACAGGTGTTTTTCACGTCTGCCCACTTTTAGAGAATTATGCAGAAGGTCCTCTTCACATAAAAGTACGCGGTGTCAAAGACACCTCAGGAACTGCTATATGTGAGCAATTGAAGCTAATTGACCCTTCCGCCAGAAGCTGCAAACGTATCGACCGCGTCCCTTATCATATGATTATGAATGTTTCAGACGCAATACAGGGTATTTTTGAATATGACTAATATGAGAAACAAGGAGACTTCCATGGCCGAAACCCTATCGAGAGCCTGGTCATTATTTGACGCAGGCAATTACACTGATGCAGAAACGCTTTATAAAGAATGTTATGCAAAGATTCCTTCCACCGACCATGACAATTATTTTTCCCGGATGACACACTTGCCCGCTCCGCAAATCTCTACGAGCAGGGCTATGTTTCCATGAAGCTTCTTGATCTTCCTCTCGCAGAAAAAAACATGCTTTCAGCCTTAGATTTTGCTGAAAAGTCGAACGATCTTATCTCCATCGGCTGTGCTTACCGCGGTCTTGGCGAAATTCTGAAATCATCAGATAAAGCAGAGGATGCGGCTGTCTATTTTGAAAAAGCTATCATCGCTTTCCAGAAAGCCGGAGATACCTACGGTGTGGCAGAAGTAAAAGAACTCATGTCAAAATAACATCTTACATAAACATACTTATGTTCACCACATCCGTTTTTAAATGAAACATGTTTGTCAAAAAATATGCATGTTTAGTTTGACTCTCTGTTGCGGTTCACTTGTACCTTGTTCCAGTAACGGCTCACTCTCTTCGCATCCTGCCAAAATCCGTCAGACTGTACTCTGCCTTTGGCGGCACAACCGGATAAACTGTTCGCTGTATCAGTAGTCCGTCTTTCTCTAATTCACGAAGCTGCTGCGTCAACATTTTATCCATTTTAACAGACCACATGATGTTAGAAGCTGTCGAACAGGGACTTGGAACTGTCTGGATCTGCTATTTCAAACCGGCCAAAGATCGTATTTCTGTAAAAGAATTAGTGGAATACCTGTAAAATTATCCCAAACCCAAAAGTGAGCCGGCGGCAAAGACGATACCCGTCCTGTCTCCGGCTCTTTTTATGTAACTACTTCGTTTTCCCCTCTCCCTCGAAATACTCCTTCACCAGCTTCACAACCACACCTGATAATAAGAATACTGCGATCAGGTTCGGGATTACCATAAGTCCGTTGAATGTCTCTGCGATGTTCCACATCAGTCCGAGGTTCATGGTCGCACCAACGATCGCCACCAGCGCATATAAAATCATGAACGGCTTATTAGCCCACGTTCCAAATAAAAATTCAATACATCTTGTTCCGTAAAGTCCCCAGCCAATGATCGTGGAGAATGCAAAACAGCACATTGCAACCGCAGTAAAAATAGATACCCAGCCACCATATGCGGAGGTGAATCCGCTGATGGTAAGCTCTGCACCTGCTGCCTCGCCATATCCAACCGGAACGCCGCTGCATAAAATGACCAGTGCGGTCAGTGTACAGATCACGATCGTGTCCACAAACACTTCGAAAATACCGAAAAATCCCTGTTTTACCGGTTTTCTCGTATCGGCACAGGCATGTGCGATCGAACCGGTTCCAAGTCCTGCCTCATTGGAAAAAATACCTCTGGAAACACCCTTTTTCATACTCATGAAAAAGCTTCCCACTGCTCCGCCTGTCACGGCTGCCGGGTTAAATGCACCCTCAAAAATAGAACCGAATACCGCTGGAATGGATCTGAAATTAATCAGTACAACACCGATCGCCAGTAAAATATAAATGATCGCCATAAATGGCACCAGTTTCTCTGTCACCTGTCCAATTCTTTTAATTCCACCAATCAAAATTAATGCGATCAGTGCGGCTAAAACTATTCCGATGACCAGGTTTAAGGTCGGTGCGGATTCCTCGGAGAGCAGGTTAAAATTATAAAGTGCTGAGTCGATTGCCGTAGTGATCGTGTTGACCTGCGTTGCATTTCCGGTTCCGAATACGGTCAGAACTCCGAAAGCAGAAAACAGGTACGCAAGCCAAAGCCAGTGTTTTTTCAAACCGTTTTTGATGTAATACATCGGTCCGCCGACCAACTCTCCGTTGGCATTTGTCTCGCGGAAATGTACGGCAAGTGTCACCTCGGAAAACTTGGTGCACATGCCAAGGATTGCGGATATCCACATCCAGAAAACTGCACCCGGTCCGCCGATTGCGATTGCGCCTGCCACACCTGCCACATTTCCGGTTCCAACTGTCGCCGCGAGTGCGGTACAGACCGCCTGAAACGGAGTCAGTGCTCCATCCGATGCCTCTCTCTTTTTCAGCATACGTCCGATGGTCACTTTCATTGCATACGGAAATTTGCGGATCTGCAAAAACCGGGTTCGGACACTCAAAAACAGGCCGACACCGATAATGCAGATCATTGCGGGCACACCCCAGATAAAGTTATTTACTACATTGTTGATTTGTTCTATCGTCTGTAACATTTTCTTTGCATTCCTCTCCATCTCATAGCACATACACATTACTCTGTCATAGTGTAAGTGCAATGCACAAATTATAACATATTGTTTCCGAGTATGCAAAAAAATTGAGTAAAAACCGCTTATTTTATGGTCTTTACTCAATTTCTACAACGACTTATACATTTTTCATAATTTTCACCAGCCGACTCGTGCCAAGCCGGTCTGCGCCAAGTTCAATAAATTTTTCCGCATCTTCAAAAGAAGAAATTCCTCCGGCTGCCTTTACTTTCACGTTTGTGCCAACGTATTGTCTCATCAGTTCCACATCCGAAAAAGTAGCTCCTGCGGTGGAAAATCCGGTGGAGGTCTTAATGAACTCTGCGCCTGCACTCGTCACGATCTCACACATCTTGATTTTCTCCTCATCTGTCAGAAGGCATGTCTCAATGATCACTTTTAAGGTTTTTCCGCTGCATGCCTCATGGATTTTTCGGATTTCCTGCTCGATTTCATCATACCGTTTGTCTTTCAAAAATCCGATATTAATGACCATATCGATCTCGTCGGCTCCGTTTGCGACCGCATCCCTTGTCTCGAAAATTTTCGTCGCCGTTGTGTGGTATCCGTTTGGGAATCCGATCACTGTACAGATCGGCAGTTTCCCATCGACATACTCTGCTGCCTGTTTCACATAGCAAGCCGGGATACAGGCAGAAGCGCATCCATATTTTATTCCATCGTCTAAAATCTGCCGGATTTCTTCCCATGTTGCAGTCTGTGAAAGCAGTGTGTGATCTACTCTGCTTAAAATATCTTTTTTATCCATGTTTTTCCTTTCTCCTGCCGGCTGCCCAGGCATCGTATAGCTTACTCATCATGCAAAGATGTATTTCTTGATTTTCTGCTTTATTTTTCTTTCCCAATATGCCAGCACATCAGTATTTTCCACTCTTCTGTCACTTCAGTATTTCACGTTCTTATGTCACTTCAACTCTGCAAGCAATGACGTACCAATCGTGCCTTCCGGCATCTGCACACCAAAATTATCTGCGATCGTTGCCCCGATCACTGCAAATGTATCCTGATCTTCAAGCTTTCCTGATCCCTTCATGGAAGGCGAATATGCAACAAACATCACCTGTTCCCTGGTGTGGTCTGTTCCCTTATAGGTTGGATCATTTCCATGATCTGCCGTAATGATAAGAAGATCATCTTCCCGAAGTACCTTAAGAAGTTCGCTGAGTTTCACGTCAAAGCGTTCCAGTTCCTCTGCGTATCCTTTTACGTTTCTTCTGTGTCCCCAAAGTGCATCAAAATCTACCAGATTCACAAAACAAAGTCCGGTAAAATCGCGCTCTGCGATCTCGATCGTCTGCTCCATTCCATGTACCGAGCTTTTGGACTTATTGGATTCCGTGATTCCTTCCCCGTCAAAAATATCCCGGATTTTTCCGACAGAGATCACATCATATCCGGCGTCTTTTAACGCATTTAATGCGGTTCTTCCATATGGCTTTAAGGCATAATCATGACGGTTGCTGGTGCGGACAAACTCACCTTTTTTCTTTCCAACATAAGGTCTTGCAATGACACGCCCAACTTTCCATTCATCTTTCATGGTAATCTCTCTGGCGATCTCACAGCAGCGGTAAAGCTCCTTTAGCCCAAACGTTTCCTCGTTTCCACAGATCTGAAGAACCGAATCCGCAGATGTATACACGATCATGTGCCCGGTTGCGATCTCTTCCTCGCCCAGTTCCTCTAAGATTTCGGTTCCACTCGCACTCTTGTTTCCAATCACTTTGTGATCGGTACGTTTTTCCAGTTCATCGATCAGTTCCTTTGGAAAACCGTGCTCGGTAAACGTCAAAAATGGCTTGGTAATATGAAGTCCCATCATCTCCCAGTGTCCTGTCATGGTATCTTTTCCGTTGCTCGCCTCAGAGAGCCTTGTAAAATATCCCATTGGTTTTTCCACCGGTGCGATATTCTTCAGCTCTTTTAAATTGGCAATTCCAAGTTTCTGCATATTCGGAATTGAAAGATTGCCCACCGTCTCCGCAATATGTCCTAACGTGTCGGTTCCCGCATCGCCGAAACGTTCTGCATCTTTTGCTCCACCGATTCCACAGGAATCAACTACAATCGTAAAAATTCTACGGTACTTTTTTGCTTCCATGATTCTCACACCCCATTTTCTGTTCTCCATTGAAATCTGCTTTTCAGGTAAAACTTTTCCCGCTCACGCATTATTTTTCACGGTCTGCCCTGATCAGTCTGCGGATCGCCTCCACGCCGACCATCACTGCTGCCTCCGTGTCATGAACGATCGGATTATCCATGCCGAGGGCATTGCGCTCCTGATTTCCCATGACAAGAAAATCAGAACCACAGCGGACTTTCAGATGCGCAGCCACAATAAACAATGCCGCTGATTCCATCTCAGACGCCTTGCAGCCCAGACGTTTCCATGCCTCCCACTTATTCAAAAGTTCATAGCTTACGGGCATGCGCTCCGGCTCATGCTGTCCGTAAAATGCATCTTTGCACTGGACTACTCCGGTATGATAAGTAAACCCCAGTTCCTTTGCTGCCGCAACAAGTGCATTTGCCACCTCAAGATCTGCCACTGCCGGATACTCGATCGGTGCATATTCCCTGCTGGTTCCTTCCATGCGGACTGCTCCGGTAGCGATCACAATATCACCGCCCTTGACATCCAGATCAATTCCGCCACATGTTCCAACACGCACAAATGTATCTGCACCGCACTGCACCAGTTCCTCCATCGCAATTGATGCGGACGGTCCGCCAATCCCGGTGGATGTCACGCTGACCTTCTCACCTTCCAGATAACCTGTGTAGGTGACAAACTCCCTGTTGTCCGCCACAAGTTTTGCATCCTCAAAATGTTTTGCGATCTTCTCACACCGCTTTGGATCTCCCGGCAGGATCACATAACGCCCCACATCCCCCGGTCTGATCTGTAAATGATACTGTAACCCAGCTTCTCCTGAATAGTTCTGCATACCCCCACACCTTTCTTTTTATCTGTCGTTTTCCATTCTCCAGCTGATACATCTCTGAAGATATTCCACATATTCCGGATTTTTGCACATGCCTTTTCCCGGAGTATCCGAAATCTTGGCAACATCCATTCCATTACACTTGGTTGTCTTCATGACAATATTCAACGCCGGAACATCCGTGTCATTTGAAATATAAGTTCCGATTCCAAATGCGATTTTTACTCTTCCTGCAAAATAAGATGCGATCTTATCTGCACGCTCAAAATCGAGACTGTCGCTAAATAACAGTGTTTTCGTTTTTGGATCGATTCCAAGGCTCTCGTAGTGGCGGATCATTTTCTCTCCCCACTCAAACGGATCGCCGCTGTCATGACGCACACCGGAAAACAGTGTTGCGTAAGTCAACTGGAAATCTCTTAAGAAGCAGTCTGTTGTAATAGCATCGGTCAATGCCGTTCCATTTAAAATACCGTATTCTTTTACCCACCAATCCAGCGCATACCAGTTTGAATATGCCGGATTGTGCTTATGATTTCCCTGTCCGACACACATGATCCATTCATGCGCCATCGTTCCTACCGGAGTGATGCCATATTTTTTTGCAAGGAAAACATTGGATGTTCCTACAAACGTAGAACCAGGATATTTATTCTCGTTTAATTTTTTCACTGCCAGTTCCTGTGCCCCGGCAGAGAGTCTTCTTCTGAGTCCAAATTCGCTGAACAGTCCAAGGTTATAGGTACTGTTTTTCAATAAAGTAATTTTTTCATCCAGCTTTTTCTCAAAACTTGCAAGCAGATCGTCATAATGATATGCCATGTGGAAATAAACTTCATTTACAATGGCAAGTGTCGGAATCTCATAAAGGGAAGTGTTCAGCCATGTTCCGAATGTTTCGATCGTCAGTCCACATTCTGCATCCTCCGTAATCTCGTAATCTTCATATCGTGGCTGCCACAGTCTTAAGAAATCCACATAGCTTCCCTTCATCCATTTAATCTTATGCAGATATTCCAGCTCCTCTTCTGTGAAACGCAATCCACAGTATGCCTTGATCTGCTCCCTGATCTCCTCCACCATCTCATGGGTAAAGTGAACGTCGGTGTTTCTGCATTTAAAAGACCAGGTTGTCTTATAATCTGAAAACTGATGGTAAATACACTGTCCCATTGAAAACTTGTACATGTCTGTCTCTAATAAACTTGTGATAATTGGTTCTAATAACATCTTTTTCTCCTCTATTTTCCGTAACGATCACTTCTATGCATCAACCAGACCTGCCTGTTACTTTTCTTTTCACGGACTGCTTTGCGCACGTCTTTTTACTATATTATAACTCTGTGGCGGTTTTGACAACAATTTTGTGGAAGATCGGGGCTTGTGGTCTGAAATACGCTTTATGCTATAAAGAAAAGAGACTCCGTTTTTTGAAGTCTCTTCCTGCGTAATCGATCTGTTTTATTTTACTCTACATCATTTCATTTATTTTATTGTATTTGATCATCCAATATTCTTCTGCAAGTTTCATATATCGGACAACATCACATCCGGTCACAATTGGCTTCTGTCCTTCTTCTACTAACTTCCTGATGTATTTCTTATCATCGATCAGATACATATATTTACAGTAACCATTCACATCATTCAGTTTGTCCAGAAATGTAAGTAGCACATTTTTTAATTTCTGCGTATTTTCTTCTGCCGTTGCAGTTTTACTCTTTCTGCCATGTGTATTAGAAAAAATGATGTGTTCCATGCTTTTATTCTCATAGAAATCATTTATGCGATATATGAATTTATCACCCCTGTCCAGCTTTTGTCCATTCTCCTCATTCATAAGACGGTTCGTTCCTTTAAAATTATTTAAAGCACCTGTCACCGGCATGAATGACAAATTATATATCGAATAATTCAGCGCATTACAATCCTCCAATTCCTGTAAATATCTCAGATAATTGTGTTCTGCAAAATCACGTTCCAACAGCCCCGCAAAATATTCGAACTTCTGATTTCTTTTATAGCGTTTATTCTTTCCAAAATTAAACACTACATCACCGGATATCTTACATTCTCCGTTTTCCACATATCCCCGCTTTGCAGCCTTTGAAAAATCAACTTCTTTCCAAAACCCGCTTTGTGAAAAATAAGGGATATATAGTTTTTCCCATGCATATGGACATCTGTCTGCTTCGCTTTTCCCCCATTTGGTCTCCGTGATGATATTCTCTTCGTTTTTCAAAAGTAACTTTAAGTCATATCCTGCTTCACACATCGTTTTATCCTCCATATGTTTTCGTAACAATAAAAGGAAATGGAACTGATTCGTGTATCTAGTCCATTTCCTTATCTGTCCATACGCTTCTTTATTCACTTGCTCCATTCGGGAAAGAAGAAATATACTGTTCAAAATCATCTGATGAACAAATATTCATAAGGTTTCCATCAGAATCAAATACAGCTGTTAATCCTGTGTTGCCATCACAATTAAGTGGGATAGCATATGCTGAAGTATAATCACCCATAACATATTCAGTTGTTTCAACTAAATCCGTACCATGTACTGCTTCGCAAGATGCTAAGAAAGGTAAAACTCTAATTGCCTCAACCAAAATAATTCCATTTGTATCATTATCACCTCCATAAACAAACCCATATTTTTCCATAATACTATTTTCATCAGGAATCTGAGCAGCTAATTCACTAAAATCAGAATATCCATCGCCATATTTAATTCCATTATTTACATAATCAAAATAATATGTAATTAATACAGAATAATATCCAAAATCAGTCTGAATTTCATTGCCATCAGCAGTTGTAAGTCCTAAATTTCCCAATTCTGCATCATCAATAGTTTCTACATCTGCCTGAAGAAGATCCTCTGCATATTTGTGCTGAGATAACAAATCATTGTAAGCATCGATCAATGTATAGACTTTTGTCATACCCTCTTCTAATCGGTTATCTTCTCCATCTGTGTTTTCTTCTGTCGCAGCAACCGCCTCTGTCTCTGCAACAGACTCTGTACCTGCTGCTTCACTTGTCTGTTCTGTTTCCACTGATGCTTCTGCCGCTGGTTTGTCGGTAGTTGTATCCTCTGTCTTTCCACATGCAGACAAAGAACTCATCAACATGGTTGCCACTGCCAGCACTGTCACGATCTTTTTCATATAATTCTTTCTTTTCATCTTTTTTACCTCTTTCTCTTGTTTGTTGTCCATCATTTGTTGGACATTTTCAGTTATTTTACATCATATGTTGTAAGATGTCAATAAATATAAGCATGAGATATAGGGGACAGAATGGCATATTATCCACGTTTAAGAGATTTACGAGAAGATAAAGATTTATCAATAAGAGAATTAGCCGAGAAGCTTCATATACAACGTACCACCTATCATAATTATGAAACCGGAAAACGTGAGTTGCCTTTCGATTTAGCAATCAAAATAGCTGAATTTTATAATGTTTCTTTAGACTATATCGCAGGATTCACTGACATCATTTCTCCTATAAGGTACTAACCATTTTCTTACTTTCCCCCTGATCTTTACATTTTCCCTCTTATTTGCAAATAAAAAAGAGACCCCCTTTTTCAGAAGCCTCTCCTTACTTAATGCTTTATTATTTTTGTAACTGCTGGGTGATAAGTGTTCTTTCCTTCCCCTTAATTCCAAGTGCGTCAAGTGCCTGGTCTAACGTCCATTTCATGTTGTTCATGAGATTTTGAACTGATGTTATATTTGCCATTAATGCTCTTTCATCCCCATATCTCTCTACAATCTCACTCATTTCTTCACGCCCTCCTTCTTTCTCTTTAAAATGTTTCACACTTTCTGCCAGCTCCGTGTAGTGCATGCACTCCGGATTTTTACTGCAGTGCCCTGATTTTCTCCTCCAATGCATCTACCTCAGCACCGTATTTTAAGCCCCAGTCCTCACGTAAAAGTTCCAGTTCTTTCTTATAATATTCTACTGCACTCTCGTGATCACCCATTCTGACACAGCACTGTGCCATCGCTTCAAATGAATCTGTATATCGTGGTTTTGGCATGCAGTCGAATGTCTTTTGCCACATCTGGATTGCCTCTTTAAAGTATTCATTGTATGAAAATACATTTGCAATGGAAAATAAAATTCTCCAGCTATTTTCATTTGCTTTCGCCAGTGCCTCATACTCTGCCTTCACAGCTTCGAATCCCACCTGTTTTTCTTTGATAAAAACCTCATAAAAAGCATTCAGTTCATCTGGATTTTTCTGATAGGATTCTTTTAAAACAGTTTTTGCCTCCTCAATCCGTCCATCGTCGATCAGGTTATCCAGCAGATAAAAATATACCCTTGTATTTTCCGGTGCAGTCTTTAATAATTTGTACCAATATCTGATCAACTCCTGATGATTAGCTGTATCCCAGTCAAACCGTTTTCCATGATTTCCGTTATTGATGTTGTTGATATCGCCCTTCTGGTTTGGGTGTAAATCAATTGCCCGCTTTGCGTAATACACTGACTTTTGGTACATACATTCTGCCCGGTGTCCGTAAAAGTCTCCAAGCAGAGAAATTGCATGATAATTCGTCGGGTCTGCCTCTACCTCGCGGATCAGGAATGCTTCTTCATTCTCAAATTCCATATTTGTCATGACTCTTCCATATTGCAATTTCTTTTCAATGCTCTCGTAACGTTTTTCGGTAGAGTATTCAAACAGATCATCAATCTGAATCCCGAATAAGGACGCAATATCCGGCAGCATTGTCATTTCCGGCAGCGAGCCGTCATTCTCCCATTTGCTTACCGCCTGACTGGTAACTCCTAATTTATCTGCAATATCTTTCTGGGACATGCCTTTGGAACGACGTAATTCTTTTATTTTATTGCCAATTGTTTTCATAAAATCTCAGCCTCTTTTCATTTTTTGTTTTTCCAAGATCTTGTGATTTTATTATAGCAATCCTATATGCAACGAACAATTTCAAATTAGTTGCGTTTGTGAAACCGTTGGTTGTTTTATATTGTTTTTCCATTAAATTTTCACTATTTTTACACTATTTTTCATTATTTTCAAGTGTTATTGCCGTAGTCCTATAGCCCAATCTCTAATCTTTTACGATATTCTCTTGGCGTTATCTTGTACCTCTCTTTAAAAACCCGGTTAAATGTCCTTTGACTTTCAAAACCACATTCAAGACATATGTTTGTTATCGTATCCTGCGTATTTTCTAATGCACCAACTGCATAATTTAATCGCACGCCATTTAAATATTTGCTGAAGTTACAATGAAAAGTTTTAGCAAACATTCTCGACAACACGTATTTACTTATCCCCAGATCGAATGCCATCTTTTCAAGACTGATTTCATCTCTAAAATTTTTTGCTATATACTCCACAGAATTGTAAATCAAATCATTACTTCCTAATGATTTTTTATCGATCACCGGTATTTCAGTGAATACATATGCAAGAATTATTTGTGCATATGCCTGTGCCAATATTGGAACGCACTCTGGATTTTGCATCAAAAATTTTATTGCATGAACCACATCCGGATGTACATTTTCTTTTTTTAACACCGGATTTTTGGGACTGTATATTTGTAATTCTTTCAAAAATCCTGAAAGAACTGCCGGATCTATATAAAGGAAAATAGCTTTATTTTCTTTTTCGTCAAAAACCTGATAATGGTGTATTACATTCGGAAACACTATCGCAAAATCACCTTCGTCCATGTTATACAACTCCATTCCGACTCCAAGTGCAATATTTCCATTTGTGACATACACAACCTCTATTGCTTCATGTAAATGGGGTGGCATATGTACTGTTTTTTTCCACTCTGCTGATATTCCCTTATCTTTGTTTTCGTATACTAACAGCATTTAGAGCCACCCTCTTTTTCTTAGATCTGCTTTCCGATACCGTTCTACACTTCAATTGCGACTAACAGATGGTGAATGAATATCTGATATCCTCTTCTGCACTGACATGATATTCGTCTGCCACATCAGTTCCCCAGCTGTCGATACCTCCGACTCCTCTGACTGCTCCGTATACACATAAAACCGTTCTTCTTGCTAGTGGTAATTCCTCATGATGCAGAGCATTTTCAATTTCAGATGCTGTATAAGGAAGGCATGAAAAAGCAAATTCCCGATCCATCTTCTCAATGCGGAGTGTCTGTGGCGAATGATCTGTTCTACTATTGTCAAGACTTGTATGTCTGCTAATTTCGAGCCACTCTGTATCCATTCTCATTCCACATTCCTGTGGAACAAGGTAAGGTGTTAAGCTCAGATCTGTGACTTCGTAAATACCCTTTTCGGCACCTGCTTTTCTATCCGGATATGTCTCACCGGACAAACCCTTATAGATATATTTATCTGCAAGTGTCGGCATGATAAAACGCATTCCAAACACTGGAAGCTCAGGCAGTCCTTTTGCTCCATTATAATGTACATCCACACGGATTTTTCCGGATGCATCAACCGTATATGTCACTAGTACCGTTGTTGACGGATTGGATATCGTCTCATAAGTATATTTTACTATGATCTCATCAGCAAAAATATCCCCACCAAAGCTGTTATTGTCCGGTGCATATGGTTTCTGCTCCTCTCCATCCATAATGACCTGTATTCCCTTGCAGTCAATGAACATATCTGCTGAAAGCCAGCTTCCGCTTTTAATATGGAACTTGCTTCCTCTGTCGTTGTCTGTCAGTGCTCTCCAGAAAGCAGGTTTGGGACAACGGTACAGCCACTCATATCCGTTTTTCACGATAGATTCGAGTCCGCCTTGTGCATAAGAAAAAATATTAT